>Ga0181523_10000112_pt1 | contig 82000 bp, 81 predicted proteins | sample PEATcosm2014_Bin_43_FD_119752 | JGI IMG/M metagenome (GOLD analysis project Ga0181523, IMG submission 119752) | Peatland microbial communities from MTU Mesocosm Facility, Houghton, MI, USA - PEATcosm2014_Bin05_30_metaG | ecosystem: Environmental > Terrestrial > Soil > Wetlands > Peat | place...
CGGAACGCTTGTGTAGTGTACGTCTGTGGGTCTATTGAGAAGTTCTCTGGACTTGGTGAGAAGGCGCTTCAACAAGGTGAGTAGCAAAATCCCAACTTTCATGGGCGCAGACTAGCGCCGAGTGGTGTAGTTGTCAAGGAGCCATCCGGATTCGGAAAATGGTGCATCTGGGTACCGTGAGGAACTTGTCCGGGAACGGCGTTTCCCAGGAGTTATCCCTCCTGTCGCACTTTTTGAATCGACGGCGAACGTTAGCGGAGTTAGAATTTTCGCTGAATCACAGGGAGTGACCGCAATGAAAACCACGATGGCAACAATCGTCCTGTTGATTCTTGCGACGGTGATGGTCGCGCAGGTGACGGATGCGGACGGATGGAACGGCGCTAAGTGGGGCATGACTCAGGCACAGGTCAAGGCGGCGATTCAGCTGCCCCTTGAGCGAGAGACTTACTTTTTCAAAGCAGGAACACCTCGCTACCTGCTTAGTAGCACCGAACCGTTTAAGCTGCTGGATATTCCCGTCCGTGCAACTTTCTCATTTTCGACTGACAACAAATTGGCGAGCATCCTGGTTCGAGTCGACACCGTTTTTCTGAAATCGACTCACTCGCACTCTGACCTATTTTCCCGACTCAAACAATCGCTCACTGACGAGTACGGAAAACCCAGCTATACAGACGATAACGGTCGAAACGTCGTTTGGCGTCTGCCGTCGACGTCTATCAGCCTTCAATGGACCACACTTGGAGGCGACGCGTTCATCGGCGTAACCTACAACGCCGACAAAAAAGCGACGTAACCACCACCTACGCAGCGACAACTCCCGATTTGTCATTATCGGAAATGTGTTCCGTATCGTACACAGGGAAGGACTTGGCCAAGCGAAAATGGCAAACGCGAATTAAGTAGGCCTGAGACCCGGCAGACGCAGCAGTCTAGACCGGCTTGTTCCAACCATTTGGGCAATGTCCTTTATGAATCCCAGTCGCGCCAGGGCTCAAGTGCTTGTGTACTCCGAGTCCTGTTCGGCGAAGCGTTTTCTGCGTTCATCGTCGCCTGCAAGCAGAAAGGCTGCATGGTAATTACCGTACGGAACCACGTGCGCTCCGCCATCGATCATCTCCTGCTTCAGGCGCATGTGAAGTTCGGGAAGTTCTGACCAATGAACCCTGGGATGCTCGTGGTGCTCGAGGTGAAAACCAATGTTGAACATCGTGAGATTGAAAAAGTTCGACACAAATACAGTGGAGTGACTTACCGGCTTGGCGGGAGTCTTCTCGACACATCCCGAATGCTGGACGTACATGCCCGAACCCATCACGAACGCGTTGGCGATCCAGTGTGGCAGCACCCAGAGCCATGCCGCCATTACCGGATCGATCCAAAAAGGAATTGACCAAAGCACAAGGAAGATGGCCAGCTCTCGGAGCGATTTGCGACGTAGGCTTCGGCGCATGGTCAATTCTCTCCAGAGATGCACCGTTAAGCGCCACGGCCAGTGCGCGAGCAGGTACTGCTGAAAGTTCTCAAACGATCCGTCGGAGCGCTTCTTGGGTAAAGTCCAGTCCTCTGTCGTTAGTAGATTCGCATGGTGAATGGTCACGTGGCAGTATTCCCAAAAGAACGACGGCCACGCGCCCGAAAATGCCCACAGCCGCCCGAACCAGCGGTTGACGAAGTGCGAGACGAAGATTGGGCGATGGGAGTGGTTGTGAAAGTTGACTCCGACATCTATCCCGGAGATCCAACCAAGCATCGTGGCCGAAGCTACCACAAAGGCGATGCGCGACCACCAGCCCGTGACGCCCACTAGCTTAGGGTGCTGGTAGAGCCAGAAGGCGCAGGCGTATGCCGCGAGGCAAACAAAATGGAAAATGATGCAGTGCCAGTCCTGAGGATGGGCGAGAATACGCCGCCGACTCGCCGCCGGTGCATGCCCTGCCTCTCCGCTCAGATTAGCCTCAATGCGGCTGCGACCGCCATGACCGTGACTGCCAGGCTCACCCACGGACCCCAAAGGATCGCACCGGCGATGACTGCGAATGCAAAAAGCGGAAAGAACGATCTTCCGAGCACCTGTCTGGTCTTTGAAAAAAACCCGCGCGATAGACGCCCCATGTCCCTCTTTTCTACTGAGATTTAACTGGGGATCATAGCGACTCTTGAAGTGCTTAACTGTTCAATTTTGAACACGCTGAGATGGGGGTCCGTGAAAGTGCGATTCAGAACTCGTCCACGAGAGAGCCTGATGACGCTCAAATCAAAATTCGGCCGAAAACTCTACCGCTGGGGCACTGTCATCCATTGAATCCAAACATCTGACTTGCCAGCCCGTTCCCTGGGATAGGGGAGTTTTCCTTATCGTGGAGTTCGTGACTCCACTTCCCCAACAGCAAAGCTGTCCCATTTTATATACCGATTCACGTTGGAACTTCAAAGTACGGTTAAGAATTTTCTGCCAGTTTTCATTCTGGCCAAGGCGTTTTAACGGGAAGAACTCCGGACCAGCATTGCACCAAAATTGTGCAAATAGGGCAGTTTCGCTCCCGCCTGCCACCATACCCGTCAAAGAGGCCGGTTGCGCAATTGGCGTCCCAGTTGATTCACTTGGCTTTGGCCGCGCGGCGCTTGGCGGCTTCAGCCATGATCTTCTCGATTTCGTCTGCGGATCGCGGAAGACGTTGGCTGAGCAGTTCATAGCCGGTTTCGGTGATCAGCAGGTCATCCTCGATGCGAACTCCGAGATTTTCTTCCGGAATGTAAATGCCGGGCTCAACGGTAATCACCATGCCGGGAACAAATGGCTTGCAGAGGTCGCCGGGATCGTGAACGTTCAAGCCGATGCTGTGTCCGAGGCCGTGGATGAAGTATTGGCCTAGCGATTTTCCGTTTTGGTCCTTGCCGTGAGAGTTGATGTAATCGTAGGCAATTTTGTAAACGCTTTTGTCGCCCTTGCGGCACATATCCATGCCCGGCTTGAGCGCACGAATCGCGGCTTCCTGCGCGCCCAAAACGATTTCATAGATCTCACGTTGTCGTGGTGCGAATTTGCCGTTAGCAGGAAGGGTGCGAGTGATGTCCGCGGCATATCCCGAGTACTGCGCGCCCACGTCCATGACCACAACATCGCCATCCTCGATCTTGCGAGACAGCTTGTCGTAATGGAGCGCCGTGGAATTCGGGCCGGCGCCGACGATGGGAGCGTAGGCTTCCGCTTCGGAGCCACCCGTGGCGTGGACTTCCACCATCTTGGCGGCGATTTGATACTCCCAAACCCCGGGCCGCATCAAGCTCATGGCTTCGAACTGAGCGTCCAGGGAAACATCAATCGCTTGCCGAAGAAGGGCCAATTCCGTGGGCGACTTGATCAATCGCAATTCGCCGATGCTGGCGCGAATGTCTTTTACAGTGACCTCCGGCGCGGCCTGCTTGAGCCAATCCACGGTTTCTTTTTCGTGCGGATAGCCGCCCATTTCTTTCTGATAGGGAAGAACGGTGTAAAACACGGGGTAAATGCGAGCGAGTTTTTCGACCGTAGCGCGGAGTTCGGGCATCGGTTTGACTAGCGAAAAGCCGGTGCGCGTTTCAATACCTGGATCGCTGGGGGAAATGCGAACGCCGTTCCACTTTTCCTTACGTACATCCTTGGGAGGTAGAAAAAAGATCTCGCGTGGACCTGACCAGTCGTCGTTCTTGGCTTTGTTGCCCACCGGAGGAAGGAGGATGAGAGCGGATTCCTCCTCATTGTGGCCAGTCAGGTAGTAGAAATTTTCTTCCTGAGCAAAAATGTACGTTTGCGCTTCCACTTCTTTGCCGGTATAGCCAAGCAGGATGATGGGCCCGTCAATGTTGGAGGCCAGCTTGGCGCGGCGTGAGGCGTAAACGGAATTCGGTTCGCGATCGCGGCGCTGTTGCGCTTCCATTCGAGAATGGGCGCAAAACAGAATCGCGAAGACCGCCAGAAAAACCCGTGCGAACACGGCAGAATTTGCACTCCCGCGACGCGGGAGACAGCTAATCTTGCGACCACTCATCCAATCACCTCTAGGCGCTCCCCCCACCAGAGGAGCAAAGGAGAGATTGTATCCCAAGCGCAGAAGGTGCTGCCAGTTGCCGCAGGACAGCGTGCGAATAGGCGAAACGTTGTTGCAGTTGGCCGCGAGGTTTACATGTCCATGCCTGGCAGTACCTGGCATCTTAAGTACTGTGAAGTAGTAATGTCCGAGTTAATAGTTTGAGGAGCCGCGCGCCTGACTAAATTTGCCCAAATGTGAAATGACGGGATTAGCATGGTGGAAAGTACCGACCCACTCGAGGGAGGGCGTATGGAAAGGGAACGGCGGCGCACACCCAGGTACATTTTCATTGCCAGTGCCGAACTTTCCGAAGAGCAGACCGACGTGCGCGTGGCTTCACGCGTCAGCGAGCTAAGCCTCCATGGCTGCTATCTGGACATGATGAATCCGTTTCCGACAGGCACGCTGGTTTTGCTGAAGATATTTGCGGGTGACCTGACATTCCAGTCGAAAGCCAGGATCATTTACGCCACGCCGAACGTGGGTGCAGGCGTCGTATTTTTGGATGTGGAGCCAAAATACGTGTACATGTTGAATCGCTGGCTGGAAGAAGCGGCAAAAGGTTGAACCGCGCTGCAATCGCGACCTGCACACCCTCGCCCATTGGAGGTGTTTTGATGCCCCTCGGCTTGGCACGTTACTTCATTTCGACTTCGACGATCTGACCCTCGGTTGTTCCCTCATTGGTAAGGAAATGAGTGACTTTGGCGTCCACCCAGTGGAAATCACCGGCCTGAATTTCATGCGACATGGATTGACCGTCCGGCCCTGTCATTTTCAAAGGCATTTTTGTAACCGCGAGGATCAAATAAGGCCGACCGTGGGTATGCATGGCTGTAGAAGCACCGGGAGCGAGTATCCATTGGTATACGCGAGCGCTGGGGTTTTCGAGGGCAACCGGCGTTGTGCCGGAACTCCATGGCTGCTGGGGACGCTGGAGAAGTTCAATGTCCAGCACTTCGAAGGTACCCGGGCCGAAATTGTGAACGCGGTGAATCAACGGAACGGCACCCACGGTGGGCGCGGTCAGTTCGCCTGGTTTAGTGGGAGTGGAAGGGCCTTCTGGTTCATTCAGTTTTTGTTGCGAGATACTGGCACTGGACAGTTCCACGGAAACGCGATCGTGGTCATGGATGTGGTAAAGAGTCCGCTCGCCCTCGCGGAGGGTGACGTGGGTGACGAGGACGTATGCATTCTTGAGAACAGTGTGGTGATGCGGTTCCTGTTCGACGGGAAGGGGAGCTTCTTCGAAAGATTTCTGTGTGGCCAAAAGACTGGCGGAGAGCAGGAGTAGAGCCAGGAAGAGGAGAGTTTTCATCACGAACTCCGAATTGCGGCTAAGCTCTGGTTCATCCTACAACGTTCTTGCGCATGCTTCAGGAAAAATTAGGTGAGAGCCAGAGCGCCTTTCCGGGGAGGAGGACAGCGATTCCGTTCAGATCTAAAACGCTTGATGAATAAAGGTGTGGAAAGGCTTGCCCTACCAAAAATTAGGAAACGCAAACTGCGATTGGCTCATCTATAGTTGTAGGCATCAATGGGGGCCTCACGCTGATGGACAGGAGGTTCAAGAACATGGTCATGCTCGGACGTGCCGCAGGCTTTTCAGGGATTCAATTGCTAAAGAGCAGCTTCGTATTTTTACTGTCCTTCTCGTTGCTGCTTGCAACCGCGCCATTGGATAGCGCCGCTTTTCAAGACGCGCAGACACCGCCGGCGGCTCAGGCGTCTCAAGGACCGCCGTACATGACGCAGTCGCCGGAGCAACTGCAACAGTTGGTCGCGCCGATTGCGCTGTACCCGGATTCGCTGGTAGCACAGATCCTGGCGGCATCGACGTTTCCGGAGCAGGTGGTGGAGGCCGACCGGTGGGTGCAAGCACATCCGGATTTGAAGGGCCAAGCGTTAGGCCAAGCTGTGGACCAGATGCAATGGGATCCCAGCGTCAAGGCGCTCGCCGCATTCCCGTCGGTGCTGGGCAACATGGACAAGAACCTATCCTGGACATCGTCTCTCGGAGACGCGTACTACAACCAGCAACAAGAGGTAATGGACGCGGTGCAGGTGATGCGTCAGAAAGCAGAGCAAGCGGGCAATCTGAAGACAACATCGCAGCAGGCAGTAACGACGCAAGGATCCACGATCATCATTCAGCCGGCGGCGCCGGATGTCGTCTATGTCCCCGCATACAATCCCTGGGTGGTCTACGGGTATCCCGTACCGGCGTGGCCGGGATGGTATCCGTATCCAGGAATCTGGTTCGGGGGACCCTTTCTCTCGTTTGGAGTCGGATTTGGAATCGGCTGGTTCGGGGGATTTGGGTGGGGCTGGCCGCATTGGGGATTCGACTGGCATAACCGGGTGATTCTGTACAACCACAACACGTACTACTCGCGGAGCACGACCTTTTATAACCGAAATGTTTACTACCGCGGCGGGCACGGAGGAGTTGGTGCGCCGGGTCATGCGGGCTACAGACCCACACAAGGCAATGTGGCCGGCCACGGAAGTGTCGCCGGACGCGGCAACGTCTATAACCGTCCGGGTGCATCACCCAAGCCATTTGAAGGAGACACACACGCGGCCCGTGGATACGCTGAACCGCGCGGGCAGAGCAACGTCAAATCCGGGGCCTTCAACGGCTATGACCATGGAGGAGAGTCGAAAAGCTATTCCGCACGAGGAAGCTCCAGCATGGGAGCCTCCCATGGCGGTGGAGGGGGCGGAGGATCTCACGGCGGCGGTGGGGGCCACGGCGGCGGGGGGCACCACTAGTCCGAGTGTTTCGAATACCCAAGGGATTGGAAAATAGAGAGAGGGAGGGAGGCCTTATGCGGCGAGTGAAGTTGAATTTCGCGGATCTCTGTTCTCGCGATTTTCTGAAATTGACGGCGGTAGCACTTCTTCTGACGGGACTTTTGGCTGCTCGTTCGATGGGGCAGCAACCTGGCCAAAAGACGTATGCGTCGCCGGAAGAAGCCAGCAAGGCGCTGTTGGCTGCAGCACAGAACAACGACGAAAAAGCGATGCTCGAGGTCTTGGGGCCGGATGGAAAGGAAATCGCCTCGTCGGGAGATGCCAACGAGGATGCGCGGGTACGCTCGAACTTCGCCAAGCGATATGAGGAAATGAACCGACTGGTGAAAGAGCCCGACGGTAGCGTGACCTTGTATATCGGATCAAGGAACTGGCCGTATCCCATACCACTGGTGAACAAAGGGAACGTGTGGTACTTCGACACGGAGGCGGGGAAACAAGAAATTCTATTCCGGCGAATCGGGTGGAATGAAGCTTCGGCCATCCGCGTTTGCCAGGAGTTGGCAGCCGCACAGAAAGAATATTACTCGCAGCAACACAACGAGTACGCGCAGAAGATCTTTAGCGATGAAGGAAAACACGACGGACTCTACTGGAAAGCCGGAAATGGCGAACCCGAGAGCCCTATTGGACCGTTGGTCGCATGGGCGGTTGCCCAGGAAAAGACCACTAGTCAAGGAGGCGAGGCGGCACCGTATCGTGGCTATTATTTTCGAATTCTGACGAAGCAGGGAAAAAATGGACCGGGTGGAGCGAAGAGCTACGTTGTGGACGGCAAACTGACGGATGGGTTTGCGTTCGTGGCGTTTCCGGCAGAGTATCGATCGTCGGGCGTAATGACCTTCCTGGTGAGTTCGGATGGCGTGGTCTATGAGAAGGATCTTGGCAAGAAGACTGAGACCATCGCCAAAACCATGAAGGAATATGACCCCGATAACCATTGGGCAAAGGCGGAGCAAGACCAGGAACAGGCTGCCGGCGGCGAGACAACCAAGTAAATGAAAATCTAGCGCGAGTCGTGCATCGCGCACTCCGCTTACGCGCGGACCGCTAACACGGATCGAAGTATCGCGACATAGTGACAGGTGCTCCCGGCGAGAACAAAAACGTGCCAGACCACATGGCTGTAGGGAAGGCGCTTCCAGGCATAGAAGAGAACGCCGGAGGTGTAGAAGAGCCCGCCAGCGAGAAGCCAAAGTAGGCTGGGGGTGGGGACATGCGCGAGCACGGGCTTGGCCGCAATGACCACCAGCCAACCCATGGCGACATAGACGGCAGTCGACAGAAATTCGAAATGGTCGACGAACCAGAATTTGAAGAGAATTCCAGCGAAAGCCAAGCCCCAAACCACCCCGAACAGTGACCATCCCCAAGCACCCCGCAGGTAGAGAAGAAGAAAGGGTGTGTACGTTCCTGCAATGAGTAAATAGATCGCCGAGTGATCGAAGATCTTCAGCGCGCGCTTCAAACCGGGCGAGACCACTGCGTGGTAGAGCGTCGAAGCTGCGTAGAGGCACATGAGAGTCGCGCCATAGATGGAGCAGGCGACGATATGGATGGCGCTGCCCCGCAAAATAGCAAAAACCAGCAAAACCACAAAGCCGGTCATTCCGAGAAGGAGACCAATGCCGTGGGTGATGCTGTTAGCGATCTCTTCGAGAGAAAGGCGATGGGCGTGTTTGTGAGTGGATGCGCTCATACGGATTAGAGTGCGCCGCGGGGACGGCGGTGACAAGAGACAAAGGGGGAACAGGTGATCGCCGCCCCGAACCCGTTGCTGCGCTGCTAAAAGCCTGGAGCACCGGTAGAGGCCGCGCGCATTTCCGGCGCGTTCACGCCAAAACGGAGATGGGCGAACCAGGACTGGCTGAGCGACATGAAACCGGTGTAGAGATAGCCCCAGACGAACAGGAGCAGGAACGGCACGGTAGCGTAGTTTTCGTTGAGCACGGCGTAAATAATGGCAAGCGAGAAGTAAAGGCCGAGGGCGATTTCGAAATAGGGCATCCAGCCGGATTTGTTCTTATATTTTTTTGCTGCGAAGGTGCCGGACTTTCCTTCAATCTTAAATTTAGGCGTGCGCGCAAACTCAGACTGCCTCCCGCAAATAGCTTCGAGGACTGCCTGGGCATTGCGCACGCTCAAGCCGATCCCCGTGGCCATCACAAACGGCATGTAGAGAAAGGTGTTCATCCACGTTTTGGGGCGCAGCTCTTTTTGTGCCGCGAGATAAAAACTGGAAATAGAGCAAGTGGAGGCGAGGAACAGCGGAAGATCAATCACCAGCATCTGGAACCAGCCTTGATAGAAACGCACGATCATGGCAGGAAGAAGCATGGTGGAGAGCAGCACCATCAAGGGATAGGAGATATTTGCGGTGAGATGGAAGAAGGCTTCGGATTTGATGTGCCAGGGAACATCCGCACGAAAAACCTTGGGGAGGATTTTCTTAGCGGTTTGGATCAGGCCTTTGGCCCAGCGCGCTTGCTGAGCCTTGAAGCCATTCATGTCCACCGGCAGCTCCGAGGGGCACTCGATTTCCGGGAGGTACAGGAATTTCCAGCCCTTGAGCTGCGCACGGTAGGACAGATCGGTGTCTTCGGTAAGGGTATCGTGCTCCCAGCCGCCTGCCGCATCGATGGCAGCGCGACGCCATACACCTGCGGTGCCGTTGAAGTTAAAGAACGTGCCGCGGCGCGAGCGGCCACCATGCTCGATGACGAAGTGGCCATCGAGGAGAATGGTTTCCACGCGGGTGAGCAGGGAATAGTCACTGTTGAGATAGGTCCAACGAGTCTGCACCATGCCGATGTTTGCGCCACCGACCGGATTGAGGAAATGGGGAATCGTACCGCGCAAGAAATCGGCTGGCGGCAGAAAGTCCGCGTCAAAAATGGCGACGTATTCACCTTTTGCGGTCTTCAATCCATTTTCGAGCGCGCCTGCCTTGTAGCCTTCGCGATTCGCGCGATGAATGTAGGCGATCGCTAATCCTTGTGCAGCGTGACGCTCGACGCAGGCCCGGGCGACATCGCGGGTTTCGTCCGTGGAATCGTCGAGCACCTGAATATCAAGAAGCTCGCGCGGGTAATCAAATTGCGAGACCGCGTCCACCAGGCGCTCAATCACATAGCGCTCGTTGAAGATCGGAAGCTGTATGGTAACCTTTGGCCATTGCGTGACTGGCGGAGGCGTCGCGGGAACATTCTTGCGGTAGGCAAAGTAATCGTAGAGGAGCGCGTAACGATGCATGCCATAAGCCGCCAAGATGAACAGAACAATGAAATACGGAATCATCATGGCCAGATCAAAGGTGTTGGCGTGATAGACCCCGCTGAAGGTCTTATCCGTGAGCTTATGCCAGTAGTGGCTGAACGGGTTCTGCTGGGCTGCGAGCAGGTATGGAGCAAGAGTCAGCAAGTCTAAAGTTTCTCCGAATGCCTTCCGATCAAAAACGATACCGCTCGAACTGGTTCCTGCCGGTGGCTGCAGGAATTGCTCTCGAAGCGCTTTTCCTGGGCATGCACAGCCTGTACTACCTGAAAAATCACGCGATCGGCTTTATCGAACTGGCGCTGGCAGCAGGCATCGTCTATCTGGTTGCGTTGTACGGTTTCACTCAGGTACGGACCACTCGCGCCAGTACCATTCTACTGGTTTTTGCCGCGATTGCATTCCGCGCACCCCTTTGGCCGATGCTGCCCACGCTCTCTGACGATTTGCAGCGATACCGTTGGGAAGCGAAGGTTCAGGCGGGGGGCTGGAATCCGTATGCGATTGCGCCCAAGGATCCTCGATTGGACTCGCTGCGAGATAGAAATTACGACGTAATGCCAGGAAGGGAGCTTCCGGCCATCTATCCCCCAGCTGCGGAACTGTTATTTCGTGCGACCTGGAAGTTTTTCCCCGGGCCGACGGAGTTTAAAGTGCCATTTGCCGCCGCGGATGTGCTGGCACTGCTGGTGCTCGCCTGGATGTTTCGCGAGGCGAAAGACCGCGATTTTCGGCTGGCCATCTACGCTTGGAACCCGCTGGTAATCGTGGAATTTGCCGGCAGCGGGCATAACGACGTACTGGCCGTGCTTGGAATCGTGTGCGGTTTGGCGCTGGCGAAGAAATGGCCGTCCCTTGCCAGCGTGCCCATCACGCTGGCGACGATGGCCAAAGTGTTTCCCGCCGTACTTCTCCCGGTCTGGATTCGCCGCGCAGGCTGGCCCGGAAAAAGAGTGGGATGGTGGGCAGCGGGATTAGCGTGCGCGACGGCGGTTGCGGTGCTGGTTCCGTACTGGAATGCGCTGGGGATGTTTCACGCCAATCTCGCCTATTATGAGGCCACTTGGAAAAACTACCATGCGAGTTTGTACACGGTGATCGACTGGATGACCGGCGGAAAGACAATAATTCCGGCACTGGCGGGCATAGCGGCGAGTTGGGGGCTCGCTTTCTGGCTGGCGTGGAAAAAGGCTGAGCCGGCTCGCGCAGCGTATTTGTTGATCGGCACGATTCTCGCGTTCGGGCCGAACGGCTACTCATGGTATTTCACCTGGATCGTTCCCTTGCTATGCTTCTTCCCGAATCCGGCGTGGCTGATGCTCACCGTCCTGCAGTTTCTTTCCTACAACGTTTTAATTGGCTATGGAATTCTCGGTGTCTTTCAATTTGATCCGAAGTTGCAGTGGCTGGTGTATGCGCCATTCTACCTGCTGTTAGTGGGAGATTGGTGGTACTCCGAAAGACAGCCTGCAGGAGCACGAAGAACGACGTGGTAGGCTAGCGGAATTCCACGGTGGTGAAGCCCAGGCTGTGGAGGAGTGTGGAGAGGGTCGACCGGGCATTGTCATCCGCGGTTTTAAGGATATGGTCCTGGAGCGCGGCCTCTTGCAGTTGTCGTTCAGCTTCTTGGCGCACTTCGCTCTCGAGATTGGGATCGGGCGAGGAGAACAGGCCCGTGTCGCGGGAATAGACACGGGTTTTCGAGTTGTCGAGACGCGTGACGAGTATTTGCGATTTTGGAATGCGAACAGAAATCGTTTTACCTTGGACAGAAACGTCTTGCGGCTGAAGTTGGCTGAGGTCCACGCCGGCAATGACGTCGCCATGGACAATAAGTAGCAAGCGATCACTGACGAGGAATTTCGGCAGGTAGGGGCTATCATGCTCGCCGGAAATAATTTTGTCCATGGAGAAGCTGACGGTCTCAAGGCGCTGAAGCTGTTGAATCTGGCGTACGACGGTGGGCTGATCGATACGAATCAGCGAACCGCTCGTGTACGAGCGAAGGAGATGAAGAAGGCCAGTTCCGGTGGCGAACCAAACGATCAGCCCGACGGCAAGAAGAGTGAATACTGCGCCGGCGACAAACCCCTTCCCCAAAGAGCGCGAGGGAGGTGGAGTGCCTTGAGAATCGTGTGGTGGATTCATGACCTTAGAGCGCGAACCACTAGAGTAAGGAAAAAATGCGGGGCTGTCATGCAGTAGATGCGGGATAAGAAATTGGGACTAGAAGGTATACGCGCCTGAGGCAGGAGAGCAGCAATCCCGAACGGAAGCGCACATGGAAGAAACACCGAACAAGAAGGATGGCCAGGGGAGCTTGCGGGAAATCGCAAAGGAATTCTTGCGATTGGGTTTTGTGGCCTTCGGCGGGCCTCCCGTGCATTTCGCCATGATGGAAGAGCGATTCGTTCGCAAGAAGGATTGGCTGAGCCGCGAGCGATTCTTGGACCTGGTAGGTGCGGTAAATTTGCTGCCCGGTCCGAGCTCGACGGAGTTGGCCATCTATCTGGGTCAATTGCGTGGTGGCTTTGCGGGACTCCTCCTCGCGGGAGCCTGTTTCATTCTGCCAGCGGCGGTGTTGGTAGTGGGCTTGGCCTGGGCCTACACGAACTACGGCAAATTGCCGCAGGTGGAGGGCCTTCTGTTTGGGATCAAGCCTGTAGTTGTGGCTCTCATTGCTCCCGCTTTGTGGAATCTGGCAAGGGCGGCGTTGAAAAATGCTGAGTTGGCGCTACTTGCGCTTGCGGTGGTCCTGCTTTCAATTCTGGGTGCGAATGTCATTGCCCTCCTGATCGGTGCCGGCATCCTTTGGATGTTGCTCTGCGAGGGACGGAGGTTTGGGAAATCGATTCTCAGCGAGGTTGGTGTCGTAGGGCTATTTTCTGGGGGTGCCAGCAGTACCGTGGGAATACTACCGCTGTTCCTTTATTTCCTGAAAGTCGGCGCCATGGTGTTTGGAAGTGGCTTCGTTCTGCTCGCTGTGCTGCGAGCCGATCTCGTCGTACGGCTGCACTGGTTGACGGACGCACAGTTGCTCGATGCAATCGCCGTAAGCCAGGCAACGCCGGGCCCGTTTTTTACTGTCGCTACGTTCATTGGGTATTTATTAGGAGGATGGAAAGGCGCGGGCCTGGCGACAGTGGGAATGTTTCTCCCCGCCTTTGTCTACGTGGGCGCAACGGCAAAATATTTGCCGAGGTTGAGGAAATCGCCACCCGCCAGCGCGTTTCTGGATGGAGTGAACGCAGCGGCAGTGGCGCTGATGGCCACGGTGAGCTGGCAATTCGCGCGGGCGGCGCTAGTGAATCTCCCTTCGATTGTACTGGGATCAATCAGTGTGGTTTTGGTATTTCGATACAAAGTGAACTCCGCCTGGGTGGTACTTGGCGGTGCCCTTGCCGGCATTCTCTTTCGCGCCGTGGGCCGGCTCTAATTTGGTGCCTTAAACAGTCACGAAGAAAAGTACGGATCTAATCCACTCGATTCTTTTTGCCGGGAGACTCAGGATACCAATGCGATTTTTCCGAACGCACCCGGTGACAGGATCTCCTGATGGGCAATCGCCGCATCTTTCAGCGGGAGTTCCTTGCCGACGATCGGGCGCAATGTATCGTTTTCCAGGCCTGCGGCGATAGCGGCGTGAATTTCCGCTGCCTCGGCTTCGGTGGCGGCCCAGAGCGTGAACCCGCGAATGGAAGCACGGCGGGCCATCAGATCCCGAGGGTTGATGGTAATTTCTCCACGATTCCCGATGACGATGACCCGGCCACGAAGGGCAAGAAGCTTCAGATCCGTGGCGAGATTCACGTTGGCGAGCATCTCGAGAACCACGTCGACACCCCCTCCGCCGGTGACCTTCAGAATTTCTTCGGAATGCTCCGCCTTGCCATGATCGAAGGCATAATGCGCGCCTTCCTTGCTAATGAGCTCCAAGCCACGTGGAGATCCTGCAGTTCCGATGACAGTCATACCTAAGGCGCGGGCGAACTGGATGGCGGCGATTCCTACACCACCACTGGCGCCATGGATCAGCAGCGATTCACCGGCGCGGGCTTGCGCTTGGTGATGCAGCGCGGTGTAGGCGGTGCCATAAGGAACCCACAGGCCTGCGCCTTGCGCGAAGGAAACTTTTTGGGGTAGCAAGTACACCTGGGATTCATCCGCGAGCGTGTATTCGGCATAGGCGCCGCTGAGCGTTTTCGCGGTGTAGACGCGATCGCCGGCTTTTACCTTTTTCACGCCGTCACCCACCGTTTCCACTGTGCCTGCAGCGTCAGAGCCAGGCGTGTAAGGCAGCGGGGGCTTGATGGCATAGGTGCCATTGCGCATGTAGGTGTCGTAGGGGTTGACGCCCGCTGCGTGCACCCGAACGAGGATCTGTCCCGGGCCCGGTTTAGGAGTTGGAATCTCTTGCAGCTCGAGAACTTCGGGACCGCCGAAACGATGAACTTGAATGGCCTTCATGGAAGTATTCTCCCCTAGAAATTTATCTCCAAAGTGAAAGAAATCGAGTCGACTTTGATCGTGCACCAGAATGCGTGCAGCGGAAAACGGTTTCAGAAATGATCATCCTGCACCAAAGAGATGGCTTCCTTGTCGACCGCGCCGACGGTTTGGGCCCAGGCCGTTGTCTGCCAATTGTCCTTGCTCTTGTGATCCGGAATCCAAGGCGGAAGTGATTGGCTGAGATGATTGGCCAACGCAAAAACGTAGGGTTCGTACATGCGGCGCAGTTCGAGGAGTTTTTGCTGCGCTTCGGGAGTGAACGTAAGCACGGTGCCGTGTTGGGCCAGCTTGGAACGCAGTTTTTCAAGGGTCTCGCGCGGTAACCGGTCCATTTCCAACGGCCGCGGCGCAGCACCAAATACCTGGCACAGATCGACCACCGCATGGCGCGCAATCGCGAAGGTCAGCTCGGCTTGCCTCGCGCACCCTCCTTCCACCCCGGAAATCGCCAGGGCGCAGGTATCCAGGATAGCGGTCAGCGAACCGATCCAGGACTGATTATCGTGCTGCGACCGGAAGTAGGCGAGTACCGGATAGGAGAGATGAGTCTCCAGGAGTTCCGCGCACCAGTGCTCCCATTCCCTTAGCAGTTCGCGTAAAGCTTCTTTGCCAGTGGGGTAGCTGTGCCGGCGAAGCAGCTCGCCGGCCGTAGGAGGAGTGCCAGCGCGGGCATCGAGCAAGGCGATGTTGGTTTCGCGTTTGCCGAACGCCCCGTAGATGAAGGGGAGATAGCCGATGACGGCGGCAAGAAAGCCGAAACCGAAGCCGGCTTCTGTCACAACCAGAAAGCGCGCAATACCGGAGCGCGGGACGACGTCGCCAAGCCCAAGTGTGAAGAAGGTCGTGCCGCTAAGATAGAGATCTGTGTTGAGGCCCGAGGTCGTTCCTGTCAGGTTGACGGCAGAGCCCGCGCCGTACTGCATCATCCCAAAGGAAATAACCAGTCCAATGGCCCACACGCCGATCAAAAACAGGAGTGAAATCGGCCCAAAGTATCCCAGGAAAGATTCCCGCCTCTTGCGCGAAGAAATCAGACGGGCGTAGAGCTTCCAACTCTTCCAGGTGAGCAGGTAGTAGAAGCGCGTGAGGCGGAACTTGCGCGTAACGCGACGCGGAAGAATGATCGCCTCAAAAGCGTCCCACAGCACTACCAGGAAAACCACAATACCGGAAAGGAACACACCCGGAGCGGGGATCATGCGCAGCATTGTACTCGCATTCTGCTTACGCTGGAATTCAGGCGGACTTTGAAGAAACCAGCTGGGCACTCACGGTGATTTCCGCTTTATAGAGCTTGGAGACAGGGCAACCGATTTCCGCGGCCTTGACTGCTGCGTCAAACTTGGCTTTGTCGGCTCCGGGAACATGGGCAACCAGGTCGAGGTGGCTCTTGGTGATAGAGAAACCTTCGCCTACTTTATCCAGGCTGATCGTGCAGGTGGTTTCCAGCTTGGTGGCTGTTAGTCCCGCGCCGCCAAGTTGAGCCGAAAGCGCCATCGTGAAACAACCGGCGTGTGCTGCCGCCAGAAGTTCTTCAGGATTCGTGCCCACACCATTTTCAAAACGCGTGCTGAAGGAATACTGCGTGTTCTTTAGCGTTCCACTATCCGTGGAGATGTTGCCTTTGCCGGATTTCAGATCGCCTTGCCAAACTGCGGATGCTTTGCGTTGCATGTGTGAATCTCCTTTTCGTGTCTTTTGTCGCCCGGTGGGTCGAGCATGCGAATTGGATTCCCTTGTGGGTGGGCGGGTTACTTGGGCGACGGCCGATTCTACCACTGATGGAAGATAAAGAGTGCCCCCACGGCGATACAGGCAAAGCCGAAGCCGTAATTCCATTTGGAGGAATCGCCCAGATAAGTGACCGAGAAGATGGAGAAAACCGTATGCGTGATGACCTCTTGAACGGTCTTCAGCCGCGCACTGGTGAATGCCTAAGAGCCAAACCGGTTCGCTGGGACTTGAAAGCAATCATCGAACAAAGCGATGCCCCAACCGGCGAGGACGACCTTCCCAAGCGGTGAGTTTCGGTACTTCAGGTGGCCGCACCACGCAAAGGCTATAAAGATATTGGAAATCGTGAGAAGGAGGATGGTGCGCAGGAAGTTCTCTTCAAGTTGAACTAACCCTAAGGACGCTTCAGAAAATTGCAACGGGATAGCGCAACGAATCTGTCGGGACCCCATTCAGCGGATAGGCAGGATTCCGCCTGTCGGGGTGTATTCCATCATCTCCCTTTCCCAGGGAAGGATCGGACCACATCACCCGAGGACCAGCTAGTTTCGCTAGACGTTGAGGGAGAGCGAAACGAGACCTGGCGGAGTAGCGGGGACGATGGGCGGCAGCTTGCTTCGATCAATGGGATTGTAGAGCGTGTCGCGTTCAACGGGGACGCGGCCGGCGGCGCGAATCAGGCGTTCGAGTTCAGCGCGTGGCGTGAACTCGGCGGTCGTTGCGCCGGCGTCATGATAGATCTTTTCTTCGACGACCGTGCCATCCATGTCGTTGGCGCCAAACCGCAAGGCAATCTGCGCAATGCTGGGCGTCAGCATAATCCAATAGGCTTTGATGTGATCGAAATTGTCGAGTAGCAAGCGCGAAACAGCAATGGTGCGCAAATCGTCATAACCCGTGGGTTTCGGGATGTGCGCCAGCGGCGTATTGTCGGGATGAAAGGCCAAGGGAATGAAGGCCACGAAACCATGAGTTTCGTCCTGCGCTTCGCGAAGCAGCGCAAGGTGATCGACGCGCTCTTCCACGGTTTCCACGTGGCCATAAAGCATGGTGGCGTTGGAACGCAGACCGATGCGATGCGCTTTTTTCGCCATGCTCAACCACATGCGGCCGCTGACCTTGTGATCGCAAATGATTCTGCGAACACGCGGATGGAAGATTTCGGCGCCACCGCCGGGGCAGGAGTCCACGCCGGCTTCTTTCATTTTCATCAGCGTTTCATCAATGGTCAGCTTGGCGATGCGCGCGAAGTAGTGAACTTCGACCATTGTGAAAGCCTTGAGGTGTACGTGCGGGTTACGCTGCTTCAAGCCGCGAATCAACTCCAGAAAATAGCCGAAGGGCAAATCCGGGTGCAGGCCACCAACAATGTGAATCTCCGTTGCACCTTCGCGAACGCCTTGCGCCGCGCGTTCGTACATTTCATCGAGCGCATAGGTGTACGCGCCGGGGGCACCGGGATCGCGGCCAAAGGCGCACAGCTTGCAATGCGCCACGCAAACGTTGGTGGGATTGATGTGGCGATTTACGTTGTAATAGGCGACGTTGCCGTGGCGTTTCTCGCGGACATAGTTGGCCAGCCAGCCGACCGCCAAGAGATCGGGGGTCTTGTAGAGCGCGACGCCGTCGTCAAAGGACAAGCGCTCGCCTGCAAACACCTTTTCGGCGATGGGTTTTAGACTTGCGTCAGCGAGCATCAGTTCAGCCACGGTTTTTCTCTATCTTTGATGCCCCGGCCCGGCCGGGAAGCTACACTTTCTGAAAATTCGAAAAATTCAAACCTGCCAAACGGCCACGGCAGCACCCCAGAACACCAAGAACAGGATACTAATATAGCCGTTCACCGTGAAAAACGCAGCGTTCAGCTTGCTGAGGTCGTTAGCCTTTACCAGAGAGTGCTCGTAGCCGAGTAGCGCGGCTACAACGGCGATTCCGGCCCATGCTGGCCAGGGCAAGCGGAAGCTGGCCGCCAGCCAACTCAAAAGAACCACAACCCCGACGTGCATCGCGCGCGCAATCAGAAGCGCGTTTGCGACACCGAAGCGCTTGGGAACGGAGTACAAGCCGGCTTGCGCATCAAACTGCACGTCTTGGCAGGCGTACAGTACATCGAATCCGCCTACCCAAAGTGTCACGGCGGCGCAGAGAATCAACATGCGCCAATCGAGGCCACCAGTTATGGCGATCCACGCAGCAGCAGGAGAAATGCCCAGGGCAAATCCAAGAAAGAGGTGCGACCAGTGCGTGAAGCGCTTGGTGTAGGAGTAGAAAAAAAGTATCGCCAGGGCCACAGGTGCGAGTTTTAGCGCCAATGGATTCAGTTGCCAAGCCGCCACGAAAAATAGAACGACGGCCCCCAGCGTGAAAGTCCGGGCGAAGGATACCGGGAGGGCGCCGGTCGGAAGCGCGCGCGTTTTGGTGCGAGGATTTTCTTTATCGAAGCGCAGGTCCACGATACGATTCAGAGTCATGGCCGCCGAGCGCGCCGCCACCATGGCGACAATGATCCAGAAAATTTGACGGAGATTAGGCCAGCCGTGTGTCGTGGCGCGGGCAGCAAGCAAGGCCCCGACCAGAGCGAACGGCAGCGCGAACACGGAGTGCTCAAACTTGATCATTTCAAGTACAGTGCGAATGCGGCCAGTCATGGACAGTTACGACTCCGACTTTCGGCCCGCGGCGCTTCCCGTCCAGCGATACATTTTTTCCTGGGGAAGGCCAGCTTGGGCCAGAACACGGCAAACGTATTGGGTGACGATTTCGTCGATGGATTTGGGTTTGAAATAGAAGGCAGGAACCACGGGCATAATCACGGCACCGGCTTGCTGCGCGCGCAACATGTTTTCCAGATGGACGCGGTTAAAAGGCGTATCGCGCACGCAGAGGACAAGCTTGCGCCTTTCCTTCAGCATTACGTCGGCGGCGCGCGCCACCAGGTCGTCACTCATGCCGGTGGCGATGGATGCCAGCGCCCCCATGGTGCAGGGAATTACGATCATGGCGTCGACTCCGTAGCTACCCGAAGCGATGGATGCTCCGACGTCCTTATTCGAAATCGGTTCCACCTTCTTCGGAGCACGTCCCAGAATGCGGCTGGGAAGCTTCTTCAAGTCACCGGAAGTAATACCCAGCTCTTCGGAGAAGAGCCGCTGGCCAGTTTCCGTGACCACCAGATGGACACGACAGACGCGCGGGTCATCCTCTAGCAGAGTCAGCGCCTTTTGCGCAAGGATTGCCCCACTTGCTCCGGTCACACCAATTGTGATGATTCGTCCCTGAGTTGTAGCCATTGTTTTTCGCGGATATTCTCAGTCTCGCAGCGGCGGTGTGGCAAGTCAAGCATAGGCGTGCTGCGTCGGGGATGCTAAGATTCGGAACGGTTGAAGACAATGAATTCTGAAGAAATTCTGAAACTCTTGAAGAGTGTTGAAGGCGGGAAACTCTCGCCGCACGCTGCCGTAGAGCGGCTTAAGCATCTGCCGTTTGAAGATATTGATTTTGCCAAGGTGGATCATCACCGCGCGCTGCGGCAAGGCTATGCCGAGGTGGTGTTTGGCAAGGGCAAGACCCCCGCTCAGGTGGCGGAAATCGTACGTGCGATGACGCGGCACAAAGAATCGCAGCAGAACATCCTGGTGACACGCGCTGAAGCGAAGACATACGCCGCCGTCAGGCGCGTGAGCCGCAGTGCTAAATTTCACCCGGCCTCGGGGGTGATCACCATCGAGCGCAATCGAGAAACCACGGGGAAGGGCACGATCCTGATCGTTTCGGCCGGAACCAGCGATATTCCCGTGGCGGAAGAGGCATTGCTCACTGCGCGAATGATGGGAAATCGAGTGGATCACTTGTATGACGTGGGCGTGGCGGGGATTCACCGTTTGCTGGAGCACCGCATGATGCTGACGGAAGCGCGCGTGATTATCTGTATCGCGGGGATGGAGGGAGCGCTGCCGAGTGTGGTGGGCGGATTGGTGGCTGTGCCCGTGATTGCCGTGCCAACCAGCACGGGCTACGGGGCAAGTTTCGGAGGCGTGGCAGCACTCTTGGGGATGCTGAATTCCTGCGCGTCGAACGTGACTGTCGTGAATATCGATAATGGCTTCGGCGCAGCGTGCGTGGCGTCGTGCATCAACCGGCTGTAACGGTGGGCCTGTTTCTCAGTAAGACTTTCATCACACCTCGCCGCTGCGCATAAAGTATCGCTCGCGAAGCGTCCTTCAGCGGGAATGTACGTGAAATCAGCGGCGTTGGATCAACCTTGGCGGAGCGAAGCAATCGAATGGCTTTGGCGAAGGGGCCGCAACGCGAACCCACGACCGTAATTTCTTTCACTACAATTGGCCAGGTTTCCACCGGCGCGGGTCCATGGAACGTGGATTTCAGGAGCAGCGTGCCACGCGGTTCGGTCATTTGCTGTGCCAGCGTCAGCCCGCTTGGCGAACCGGTAGCTTCGACGACGAGCCGGTAAGTTTCCCGTACGCGCGTAAAGTCGAGCACATTGCCACGAACTTTCTTGGTGTGAATGCCTGCCGCGCGGGCTAGCTTCAATTTCGTTTCGTGCTTGCCACAGAGCGTAACTTTGCTGCCTGCCGCGTGCAGCACAAGCGCGATCAGTTGGGCGAGTTTACCGTCGCCGAGGACCGCGGCTTCGGGAAATTTGTGAATAGGGATCTGATCGAGGATCTGGCAGGCGGCTGCCAGTGGCTCGATGAATACGGCTTTTTCGTCGGCCACGCTTGCCGGGATGATATGGAGATTTTCGATGGGTAGCGCAAGATATTCAGCGAAAGCCCCATCCTGCCCCACGATTCCGACAACGGTGCGGCGAGCACAGTGGGTTTTCAGACCGCGGCGGCAGAAGTCGCAGACGGATTTGTATCCGTAGGCGGAGCAGGAAACATTTATCTCACCGGCGACCCGCTTTCCCATCCAGCGTTTTCGCGAAGCCGCCGACACCCCGGCCACCTCAGCCACCTCGCCGACAAACTCGTGGCCCGGCACGCCGTGAAACTGATGGTAGCCGCGCAAAATCTCCACGTCGGTATTGCAGATTCCCGCCAGCCGCACGCGAACAAGAGCCCAACCCGGTCGCAATTTCGGGATTGGTTTTTGAATAACCTGGAGGCGTTTGTGAGATACAGTGAATGCCAACATGAGAGGAGTAGGAAGAAAGCTAAAGCAATGCAGCAACCAAAGATTCCGACAGCGCGGGTTCCTGCTCCGGGAAGACGGTGCGCAGATCAAGGAGCAGGTGATGGTCTTCCATCCTGCCGATCACGGGAATCCCTGCGCCGCCCTTTCGCAGACGCGCCTCCAGATCCGTCGCGGAGAAGCGCGAGCTCGTAATGCGCAAGAGTTTTGTCGGCAGCGACTGCGCGGGAGTAGAGCCCCCGCCCACCAGGGAATGTCCATCCGCGATTTCGATACGGCCGCCGTGCGCGCTCACAAGCGGCTGAAGCGAACTCCGGAGCTTCTGAGCTCTTTGCGCAATTTCGTTTACTGTGGTGCGGATCATTCTTTGCGCAGGGATTTCGTTCCAGTCGGCGCGAAGATAAGCACGCAACGTCGCTTCCATGGCCGTTATGGTTAACTTATCCACGCGCAAGGCGCGAAATAGCGGGTGACGGCGCACTTTCGCGACCAGTTCTTTTTGCCCCGCAATGATGCCTGCCTGCGGTCCGCCGAGAAGTTTGTCCCCGCTGAAAAGAACCAGTGAAAACCCTGCCTCAACGCTTTGGCGCGTTGTGGGTTCGTGAATTCCGAGCTCGGAAAGATCCACAAGGCAGCCGGAGCCGAGGTCCTCGACCACCGGCAGCCCGCGCCGCGCGCCGAGAGCGATCAGTCCGGCCACCTCTGGTTTTTCCGTGAAGCCAGTCACCGTGAAATTCGAAGGATGCACGCGCAGGAGCAACCGGGTCTTCTCATTCATCGCATTTTCATAATCCGCGATCCGCGTACGGTTGGTTGTGCCCACTTCGCGAAGCACTGCGCCGCTCTGCTCCATGATTTCCGGAATCCGGAAGCCGTCGCCGATTTCAATCAGTTCGCCGCGCGATACGATCACTTCGCCACCGCGGGCAAGGGCCGCAAGAGTGAGGAGCACGGCCGCGGCACAATTGTTCACAACAATCGCCGCTTCCGCGCCGGTCAACCGTTCGACGAGTCGCGAGAGGTGTACATCTCGCTTGCCGCGCGCCCCAGCAGACAGATCGTATTCGAGGTTGGAGTACTGCGTAGCCGAGTGCTGCAATTCAACCAGGGCCGCGGGAGTGAGCGGAGCGCGGCCGAGATTGGTGTGCAGGATCACGCCGGAAGCATTGATTACCGGCCGAAGGGATGGGGCAAGTTCCGCTTCTACCGCCCTCAGGACGCGGTGTTCCAGAGTTTCTGGAGAGATTGCCGATTCTTCCAACACCTCACCAGAAGTAATTTCACGTCGCGCCTGGGCCAAAACCTCACGCACAGTCTCCACTGCATAGCTTCGGTCCACGGAGTTGCAGAGCGCCGCAATCCGCGGGCGGAGCAGAAGCTCATCCACGGAAGGGAGGTGGCGCAGGAGCGCGGTCTGGTCTGCCGAGGGTGCACGTTTGGCCGGAATAGGCATGGGGTCATTTCATCACAGCCGCCGCGCGCCTGCAATTACGTATCGTCCCGGATTTGGCCCTCTGGCCCTTGGTACAGTGCCTTGGCCTGTCGCGCGGTGCCCGATCCGCCGCCGCCCCCGCTGTTCCCGGTTGACGCCCGCTTTGGGCGCCCCTAGGATGTGGAATCGAGGCTATCCACTCCATGGCCACCATTGACGAAGAACTCGCGCAGATGGAGCGCGACATCCGCCAGCTCAAAATCGAGTACGACATGTTTTTCGGCGGTGGAAGAAAACGCCCCCCTACAGAGGTTGAGTGGCGTATCGAACTGCTTGTCAAACGCTATGCGGAACGTGCCGGCGAACTGAAATTTGGCCAGCGATTTCGGTTCAACAACCTTGCGCAGACTTACGCCAAATATAAAGAGGTCTTTCGCAAACGCATGGTGAAGCACGAAGAAGGCAAAGTCGATCGGCATTTCGGCGCCGCTGCCAAGGCGATTGAAGCGGAGCGAGCGCGTAAACAGGCCGAAGCAGAAAAGACTGCTCCTGCCGCTGCGGTTGTCGAGCAGTCGAAAGTCTTCCGCATGGTCTGCTCCGAACCGGAAAAAGAACCTCAGAAGGTGGACCAGCTTTTTGAAGCTTTTAAGCAGGCAAAGCAGCAGGCCGGCGAAGAGACCGGCAAACTGACGCGCGAAGGGTTCAATGAATTTGTGCGCAAGAAAACGCAAGACCTGCAGACCAAGAAGAAATGCCGCGAAGTGGAATATGTCGTAGAAACAGTGGACGGTCAGGTCAAGCTGAAAGCCCTCGTGAAATCCTGATCGCATCGCGCTGTTTGATTTTTTTCCCACAGGAAGCCGCTTTTCGAAACTCGCTCCCTCCGCGTAAACTAGTAGATTCAACATTCGCTGGAGGACCACATGGCTGTAGAGCGGGCGTTACTGAGCGTGTTCGACAAGACCGGTATCGTAGAATTCGCCGGGAAGTTGGCAGCTCTGAAAATCGAAATTCTCTCGACCGGCGGAACCGCCAAGCTTTTGCGGGACGAGGGCGTGCCCGTGAAAGACGTATCGGAATTTACCGGTTGGCCGGAAATGCTGGGCGGGCGAGTAAAAACGCTGCATCCCAAAGTGCATGGCGGGTTGTTGTACCGCCGGAGCCACGCCGAGGACCTGAAGCAGGCCAAAGAACATGGCGTCGCGCCGATTGATTTGGTGGTCGTGAATCTTTATCCCTTCGAAGAGACTGCCGCGAAAGCCTATCTTCCCGCCGAAGAGCTTGTTGAAAACATCGATATCGGCGGACCGACGATGCTGCGCTCGGCAGCAAAGAATTTCGAAAGCGTTACCGTGGTGACCGATCCTGCTGACTACGAGCGAGTCGCAGCGGAACTCGAAGACAATCGCGACACGACTCTTGCCCTGCGGTTGGAGCTGGCGCGCAAGGTCTTTGCCACAACCTCCCGGTACGACGGGCTCATTACGATGAATCTCGAGCGGCTGAGCCTGCTCGGCGAAAAACTGGAAGTGCAGCCGAAGGCGGCCCTTCCGGAGCGGGTGCATCTGGCACTCCAGCGCAAGCAGGAACTTCGCTATGGAGAAAATCCCCACCAGTCCGGAGCGTTGTATGTACCGACTGGCCGCCCGCCCGAAGGTCTCGCGGCTGCTAAGCAATTGCAAGGCAAAGAGCTCTCCTACAACAATTACGTCGACCTTGAGGCGGCGCGCAGCTTGGTCGGGGAGTTCGATCGACCGGCGGCGGTCATCATCAAACACAACAATCCGTGCGGGGCAGCGGAGCAGAAGACGTTGCTGGACGCGTACACGAAGGCCTTCGCGTGCGACCCGCTCTCGGCGTTTGGGGGGGTGCTGGCGTTCAATCATATCGTCGATGCCGTGACTGCGGAGGCCGTCTCCAAGTTGTTCGTCGAGTGCATTGTTGCGCCAGGATTTGCAGACCGCGCCCAGGAAATCTTTGCAGCGAAGAAAAATCTACGACTCCTGGTGCTTCCGCAAGGCGGCCTAGATCCCGACCGCGAGCTGCAGTTGAAGCGCATCTTAGGCGGCCTACTGGTGCAGCAACCTGACTTAGGCAGCTTGAAAGGCACGGAGCTCAAGGTGGCCACAAAGCGCGCACCCAGTGAGGCTGAACTCACAGACCTGAGATTTGCCTGGAAAATCTGCAAACACGTCAAGTCCAACGCCATTGTCTTCGCAAAGGAGGGCGCGACCATTGGCGTCGGCGCGGGCCAGATGAGCCGGGTGGATTCCGTGAAAATCGCAGTGGCCAAAGCGCAGACGTCCCTGCAGGGAACTGTGGTGGCGTCCGATGCGTTCTTCCCGTTCCCGGACGGAGTAGAAGAAGCCGCCAAGGCGGGCGCCACGGCAGTGATTCAGCCGGGCGGTTCGATGAAGGACAACGAAGTAATCGCCACGGCCGACCGCTTGGGTCTGGCCATGGTCCTTACGGGCATGCGCCACTTCCTGCACTGAGAAATCGCTAAAGGGAACTCGGAGCGATTTCTTTCGCTGAAACCGGCGAAAACCAGTGGCGCGTGCGATTGCACATACGGCAGACCGAGAGCATTACCGGCACCTCGATCAATACACCTACGACCGTGGCGAGAGCCGCTCCCGAGCCTGCTCCAAACAGAGCAATGGAAGTGGCAACTGCCAACTCGAAGAAGTTGCTCGCAGCGATCAGCGCGCCGGGGGCCGCAACCCGGTATTCCACTCGAAACAGGTGCATCAAGAAATAAGCAAGTGCGGAGTTGAAGTACACCTGAATCAGAATCGGGACCGCGATCAGCAGCACATGGAGCGACTTCCCTGTTAGGTTTTCGGATTGGAAAGCAAAAATAAGAACCAGAGTGGCCAGTAGGGCCGATATGGTCACCGGAGAAAATTTCGGTAGCAACACTGTTTCAAACCACTCCTTGCCACGTTGCTGGATAAAAGCGGCCCTCAGAGCTGAACCTACGGCCAGCGGAATCACAATGAACGCGACTACGGAAAGAAATAGGACCAGGAAGGGAACCGAAAGCGAAGATGCCCCGCGCACCAAATAGCGCACAATCGGCGCGAACAGCACGAGCATGATTAGATCGTTCAACGAGACCTGCACGAGCGTGTACGCAGGATCACCATCTGTCAAATAACTCCAGACAAAAACCATGGCCGTGCAAGGAGCCGCCGCCAGAATGATGGTGCCCGCGATGTACTGGCTGGCCTCGGCGGGTGAAATCCAAGTCGTAAATACGTGACGGAAGAAAAACCAGGAGATTACAGCCATGGAAAAGGGTTTGACCATCCAATTAACGAAGAGAGTGATCAGTACGCCTTTGGGTTTTCGACCCACCGCTCGGATCGAAGTGAAATCCACGTTCATCATCATGGGAATAATCATCAGCCAAATGAAAACTGCGACGGGCAGGTTGATCTGACTACCGGTGCCGAACTCCAACCCGCGCAAGGCCCCGACAAACGAGGGGAAGAGTTTGCCGAGCAGCACTCCCATCACCATGCAGAGTGCCACCCAAACGCTAAGATAACGTTCGGAAAGATTCAATTTTGCGGGTTCTCGCCGAACGGGAGGGGAATTCGGTGCTTTTCCCGTCATGCTTCGTCGCCGATCCGATCGATTTCCTTTTTGATGGCAAGTTGGTCGAGGCTCGAAAGGGGAAGGCTAAGAAACAGTCCGATTCTCCTGTCCAGTGTGAGGAAAGCTTCCTGGAAGGCGCGTTCGATCTGTTCCTGAGACCCGGCAACAGCTGCGGGATCGGGAACGCCCCAGTGAGCGGTCACAGGCTGACCGGGCCACAGCGGACAGACTTCGTGTGCCGCACGGTCACAGACGGTAAAGACAAAGTCCATGCGCGGGGCGCCGGGTATAGCGAATTCGTCCCAGCTTTTGCTGCGCAAGCCGGCGATTGGCAAGCTGGCGGATTCAAGCAGATGAAGTGCATGGGGATTGACGCGTCCGGTTGGATGACTGCCGGCGCTGAAGGCCCGGAAATTGGATTTGCCGCGATGATTCAATAGAGCTTCCGCCAAGATCGAGCGCGCGGAATTCCCGGTGCACAAGAACAACACGTTGTAGGGAGCCCTCCTGTGCATGGGCTTCAGTTGCAGCAGGGGAGGTCCACACACCCCGGCGGGCAATCACATTTTGCGGCCACCGGTTTTTGCGCGCGAAGAAATGCACTCAAAAATTTGTCTTTGATTTGCGGGCCGACTACCTCGGCATCCAGACCAGCAGCATTTATAAATGCGCGCGCTTCTTCCAGCTGATAAATGCGCGTGGGTTCCACGTCAACGGACTCGAATCCCGCCGCCTGTAATTTTTCACGATACTCCGTTTCCTGAAGCGCCCCGGCGATGCATCCAACCCACAGCTCGATACTCTTGCGTACTTGTGCCGGAACCTCGCCGCGCAGGAGCACATCAGAAACCGCCAGGCGTCCGCCCGGTTTGAGCACGCGGAAGGCTTCGCGCAGAACACGATCTTTATCGCCAGAAAGGTTGATCACGCAGTTCGAGATGATGACGTCCACCGTGTTGTCAGGCAGCGGAATATTTTCGATGGCGCCCTTCAGAAACTCCACATTCTCCACACCGGCCTTTTTCTGGTTCTCGCGCGCCAGAGCGAGCATGTCATCGGTCATATCGAGACCATAGGCTTTTCCGGTTGGCCCCACACGCCTCGCGGAAAGAAGCACGTCGATTCCGCCTCCCGAACCGAGATCCAGCACAACTTCACCGGGCTGCAAATTCGCGAGCGCCGTAGGATTTCCGCAGCCCAACGAAGCCGCCACGGCGTCGGCAGGGAGTGCAGACTTCTCCGCGTCATCGTATAGATCGTGCGTAATGGGGTCGCAGCCACTCAGTGCGGCGCCTCCGCCGCAGCAGGCGGTTTTCCCTTGTGCGACTTGCCTGGCCGCCTGGCCATACTTCTCCTTGACCGCATCCTGAATATTTTCGTCGCTCATGACAGCTCCTTCATTTCGATATCTGAACAATGGCTTCGGCGGGCACCACGCGATTCCGCGTACAGCACTCTTCGTAGAGGAATCCCAGAACCTCTTGCAGAGCTCCCGTGTTTGCCTTGTACCAGAGAAAAGTGCCTGCGCGGCGAACGTCCAGCAGTCCGACCTGTCGCAGCTTTTCTAAATGGTGTGAGAGCGTCGATCCCGGTATGCCCAATTCTTCCTGGATTTCACCCGCTACCATTCCTGTGGGATGAGCAGAAAGCAGCAGACGCACGATTTGCAGGCGAGCCTCGGCACCGAGAGCGGCGAACCGGTCCGCGCAACGGGTGACCAGGAGAGGGTCGGCCTTTACCATATTTCGATGATTGCAGAAATACGGTTGTATTGCCATCCTTTTCTGCTCGAAACCCTTCTTCCTTCCTGCTCCTCTCCTCGTTTGGAACCCTTGCTTGCCTGCGAAACGCCGCTTCTTTTCGCTTTTGACCGCGTTCCCCGTGCATGGGATACTTTCAGTTCTGGATTTCTATGATGCTCAAACGTGCCCTATGCACTCTCAGCTTCGCGACTCTGACCGTACTCCCGACCTTCGGCCAGAATCCACCTTCCGATTCGCCTGCGGGCAAAATGACGCCTCGCGCCGAGGCCTACTACAATTTCACGATCGGGCATCTGTACGAACTTCAGTACGATCAGACCAGCCAGCCGGATTTTGCCTCCAAAGCAATTGAAGCGTACAAGAAGGCCTACGCGCAGGACCCGAAGTCTCCCATCATTGGCGAGCGGCTCGCGGAAATGTACTGGAAATCCCAGCGCGTACGTGAGGCCGTCAACGAGGCCAGCGAAATTCTGAAGCACGAGCCGAACGATCTGCCGACCCACCGCCTGCTCGGGCGCATTTACCTCCGTAGCCTCGGCGATATCAATGGCTCCGGTGTGCAAACGGAAATGGTGGCCAAGGCCATCGCGGAATATGCGCAAGTCCACCGTCTCGACCCCAGCGACCAAGAAGCTTCGCTCTGGCTCGCGCGGCTCTACCGGCTCCATAACGAACCCGACAAGGCCGAACAGGTCCTTCAGAAGATGTTGCAGGACGATCCCGGCAATGAAGCCGCCCTGGAGCAGTTGACACAGCTCCTGCTCGACGGGAATAAGGCAGACGAGGCAATCCAGCTCCTCGAGGGCATGACCGCTCATTCTCCTTCCGCGACTCTCTATGATTTGCTCGGTGACGCCTACACACAGACACATGACTACCCGAAGGCGGAAGCGGCGTATCGCAAAGCCGTGGATCTCGATCCTGCTGAACTGAGCCACCTGCGCGGGCTTGGCCAAACGTTGCTCTCGGAAGAGAAATATACCGACGCACTTACCGTGTATCAAAAGCTATCGGACCTGATGCCGGATGATTCGGATATCTATCTCCGCATTGCCCAGATCTACCGCGAACTACACCAGCTCGATAAGGCCGAAGAAAACCTGGTGAAGGCCCGCCAGTACAACCCTGGGAGCCTGGAAGTTCTCTACAACGAGGCCATGATTTATGAATCGCAGGGCCGCTACGACGATGCGATTCGCGTACTTTCCGATGCGATTACAGGCGTAAAAGCGCAATCCACAGTTCTTCCTTCGCGGCGGCGCTCGCTGGCAATTCTTTATCAACAGCTTGGTATGCTGTATCGCGATGTACAGAATTATCAGGCAGCCATTTATACGTTCCAGGAACTGGGTCATCTCGGCGATGAAGAAGATCATCGCGCGCGTCTGCTGATCATGGACACGTACCGGCTGGCCAAGGATATGCCCAAAGCCTTGCAGGCCGGGCGCGATGCCATGGCCAAGTATCCGAACGATGCCGCGATTCGTGCCAGCCAGGCTTTGTTGCTCGGGGAAAACGACCAGACCGACGAAGCAGTGAAGTTGCTGCAAACGGACGTTAAAGGCACGGCGGACGACCGCGAAACTTATCTCAACATTTCCCAGGTTTATGAACGGGGACGTCGCTATACCGATGCGGAGCAGGCTGCGCGCAAAGCCGAATCTCTTGCGGCAGAGCCGCGCGACAACGAAATTGCCTGGTACTTGCTCGGCGCCATCTACGAGCGCCAGAAGCAGTTCGAAAAGGCCGAAGAAGAATTCAAGAAAGTCCTGGATGTAAATCCAAAGAACGCTCAGGTGCTGAATTACTACGGCTATATGCTGGCTGACCGTGGCGTGCGCCTGGAAGAAGCACATGACCTGATTCAGCGCGCCGTGGACCAGGAGCCATTCAACGGGGCGTTTCTGGACAGCCTGGGCTGGGTTTACTTCAAACAAAATAAGCTCGACGATGCCGAATCGATGTTGCGCAAAGCCGTCGAGCATGAACCCCACGATCCGACCATCCGCTCGCATCTTGGCGACGTCTATGCCAAGCAAGGCCACTTGGATCAGGCTGGGAACGAATGGGAAAAGTCCCTCGCCGAGTGGCGCCGCTCCTTGCCGGCAGACCTGGAAAGCGATAAAGTCGCCGAAGTCGAGAAGAAGCTCAACCAGGTGAAGCACCGCGTGGCGCAGAAGACTCCGCCCACCGACGCCAAGCCGTAAACCATCGCATGCGAGAAATCCGGATCCCGGCGTTCGCCAAAGTGAATCTGCGTCTTGACGTGCTTGGCAAGCGCGCCGACGGCTACCACGAACTGCGCACTATTTTTCATACCGTGACCTTGCATGACACTTTGCGGTTTCGTCCTCGCCGTCAGCCCGGAATCGGCTTGCAAATTCTCGGCAATCAACAGCTCTCCGAGGAAGCCGCAGAAAAGAATCTGGTGTATCGAGCGGTGGACGCGCTGAGGCGGGAGCTGAAAATCCGACCGGGCGTGGAGATTTTGCTACAAAAGAAAATTCCCGCGGGCCGCGGCCTAGGCGGCGGCTCGAGCGATGCCGCGGCGGCTCTGCTCGGGTATCTGCAGTTTGCGCGAAAGAAGATTGAATCCACCCGGCTGCTGGAAATGGCCGCCAGCCTGGGGGCCGACGTGCCCTTCTTTCTGCTCGGTGGTCGGGCCTTGGGCATCGGCAAAGGGGATGAAATCTACCCTCTGCCGGACATTCCCAAACTATCTCTGCTGATTGTCTCCCCAACAGACATCCACGTTCCGACGCCGGATGCTTACCGCTGGCTGCATGCGCCGGAATTGGCTTCGTTGACAAAATTCGCCGCAACCCATAAACTATTTGAGTTCTGTGCTCTATGCTGGAGCGTGCAGGGAGAGAGCCTTTCGAACGATTTCGAACAGGCCGTCTTCCGGCGCCATCCCCGGTTGGATCGAATCCGCCGGGCGTTACTCCAGGGAGGGGCGTCAGAAGCCTTGCTGGCTGGTAGCGGTTCGGCGGTGTTTGGAGTATTCCCGAGCCCAGCAAAGGCGCGCCGAGCCGTTGTCGGGTTTCCGAGCGACCAGACCTTCGTCTGCGAGACAATTTCGCGGAGCAGGTATGCGCGATTGCTGAAAAGCGCGCTTCTCCTCTGACCCCCAACGCCTCCCGGTTTTCTGACCTTCCTGTTATCACGCGGCTCAGAGCTTCGGCCATGTTTCGATTTTGGTGTCATCAGAGAATGGTGACACGCTTGGGAGCGTCGTGAACGACGATCGATTCAAGGTATTTACAGGGACCGCCAACCCGGTGCTCGCAGAAGACATCTGCAAGCACCTGAACGTGCCATTGGGCAAAGCACTGCTGGGACGGTTTAGTGACGGAGAGATTTATTTTCAGATTCTCGAAAATGTCCGCGGCGCCGACGTGTTTGTCGTGCAGCCCTGCTCGTATCCGGTGGACAACCACCTCCTCGAGCTATTGTTGATGATTGACGCGTTTAAGCGCGCTTCGGCTTGGCGCATAACTGCGGTCTTGCCGTACTACTGCTATGCGCGCCAGGACCGCAAAGACAAGCCGCGTGTTCCGATATCCGCGAAGCTTGTGGCCGACCTGCTGGAAACGGCGGGCGCCAGCCGTGCGTTGACGCTGGACTTGCACGCGCCGCAGATTCAGGGCTATTTCGACGTGCCGGTGGACCACTTGTACGGCTCGCCTGTGCTGGTCGATTATTTCCGGCACAAGAAATTACCGAACCTGACGGTGGTTTCTCCGGACGCGGGCGGCGTCGAACGTGCTCGTGCGTTTGCAAAGAAGCTTGATGCACCGCTGGCGATCGTGGATAAGCGCCGTGTGGACCTGGATGTTACCGAAGTGATGAACCTGATCGGTGATGTGAAAGGCCGCAGCACGTTGATCGTGGACGACATCATCGACACCGCAGGAACATTGGTGAAGACCGCCGACGCCCTGATTCGCGAAGGCGCCACGCAGGTTTTCGCCGCATGTACCCATGCGATTTTCTCTGGTCCGGCCGTGGAGCGCATCGAAAATTCGAAGATTACGGAAGTGGTGGCAACCGACTCCGTACCCGTTTCCGAGGCAGCGCGGAAGCTAAAGAAGGTGAAAATTCTGAGTGTTGCGGACCTGCTCGCCCGCGGCATTCGCTCGATTCATGAGGAGACGTCCATCAGCGAGCTCTTTATTTGAATGGTCCGGCAGAGGTTTGCACCGGAAGAGATTCCAGGGAAGGAAAGAAGCTATGGCTCAGATCATTGTTCAAGGAGCGCCTCGCACGTTACGGGGCAAGAATGAAGCGCGCCGTTTGCGCGTGACGGGGAATGTTCCCGCTACTCTGTACGGTGGAAAGGGCGAGGCCTTGTCTCTTGCGGTGAATACCAAGCAAGTGACGGCGATTCTGCGTTCCGAGACGGGACACAACACTCTGTTCCAGGTCGATTTCGGCGGTAAGCAGGAACCTGCGATCGTGAAGGACTGGCAAGTGGACCCCGTGAGTGGTCGTCTGCTCCATGTGGATCTTCTGCGCGTGGCCATGGACGTTCGCATGAAAGTCAAAGTGCCTGTGCACACCTTCGGCGAGCCTTCCGGCGTGAAGGTACAGGGCGGCGTGTTCGAAGTGGTCACCCGCGAAGTGGAAGTGGAATGCTTGCCCGCGGATATCCCCACCGAATTCAAGGTGGACATCAGCGGCTTGGCGCTCAACCAGAGTTTGCGTGCCGGTGAATTGCCCATCGACAAGGCCAAACTCAAGCTCCTCACGGATGGCAATACCGTGCTCGCGCACGTCGTAGCCCTCCGCGTCGAGGAAGAGAAGCCGGTCGAAGCAGCCGTTACCGGAGCGGTGCCTGCGGAACCCGAAGTCATCAAGAAGGGCAAGAAGGAAGTGGAAGGCGAGGAAGCGGCCGAGCCCGCCGAAAAGCCGGAAAAGAAGAAGTAACTCTATTTCGCGCGGCTCACTGCAATTTCTATGCGGCTCATTGTTGGTCTTGGCAATCCGGGCCCGGAATATCAGTGGACGCCACATAATCTCGGTTTCCTCGCAGTGGATGAACTTGCCAATCGCAACTCCATCCGCGTGGAGCGACCCGAGGCTCAGGCGCTCGTCGGCATCGGGAAGGTGGCGGGGGAGGAGGTAATCCTCGCCAAGCCGCAGACGTACATGAATCTCAGTGGCATCTCTGTTGGCCGCTTGCTGGACAAGTACGAACTGGAGCCTGCAGATCTGCTGGTGATGTTCGACGAACGCGATTTGCCCTGGGGCATGATTCGCATCGGAGAACGAGGCAGCCCGGGAACGCACAACGGGGCGAAATCGGTCACCAGCGCGGTGGGCACACAGGAATTCGCGCGTTTGCGATTGGGATGTGGGCCGGATCATCCGCTGAGCGACCTGGCAGCCTACGTCTTGCGCCCGATGAAGAAGAACGATCTGGAACTGGCGGCAGAGATGGTGGCAAACGCGGGCGATGCGGCGGAGATGATTTTGACGCAAGGTATCGCAGCCGCGATGAACAAGTTCAACCGGCGAGTGCCGCCGGCCGAAGAGCAGTAGCGGAGACGAAACGGTCGTCCGTGGTTCGAAGAGATTTCCGGGTCTAGTGCCCGGAGCAGGAAGAGAAGAAACGAGGTCATCATGGAAGAACGTTTGTACGATCTGGTCTTCATCGTTCGCCCGGCCACGCCGGAAGAGGAAATTAAGAAGGTCCTCGCGACGCTGGAGCACGCCTGCGCCGAGAAAGGCGCGAAAATTGAGAAGGCGGAGACCTGGGGCACGCGCAAGCTGGCCTACAAGGTGATGAAGCACCGCGAAGGGATTTATTTCTACCAACAGGTGCGCACTGCGCATGGCGAAGTGTTGCATGAGCTGGAACGCCGCCTTGGTGTGCAGGACTCGGTCATCAAGTATCAGACCGTGCGCCTGGATGAAGACTTGAAGCGCCAGAAGAAGCTGCTGCACAAGCGCGAGCAACGCGCCGCGCGCCGTCCCCGTCGGTCTGCTCCGCCGCCCCCGTCGGCTGCGCCGGTTGCCGAGCAGAATTCGCCCGCAAGCTGATTGCCCGCGTAAGTTTTCAGAAAAGTTTGGGTTGGAGCGCTCCGCTGCAAAAACCCGGAGCGACATCGGAAAGGTAGGAAGGTATGTCAGAGGAACAGAAGCAAGCGCAGGCCCCCGCGCCGGCCGCTCCCCGCGAAGGCGGTGATAGCGCCCCGACCGCACCGAGTGGACAAGGTGGGGGACAAGGCGCACCGCGCCGCGAAGGCGGACACTCCGGCGGAGGGCGTCGTGAAGGTGGTCCCGGTGGAGGGCGTCGTGAAGGTGGACCGGGTGGACCGGGCGGACCCGGTGGCGGACCCGGAGGTCCGCGTCGTGGCAAGCGCCAATATTTCCGTAAGAAGAAGGTATGCAAGTTTTGTGTCGAGAAGATGGACTTCATCGATTACAAGCGCGCCGATATACTTTCGCAGTTCGTGCAGGAACGCGGCAAGATTCTGCCTCGCCGCATGACCGGAGTTTGCTCGCGCCACCAACGCTGGCTGGGCGTGGCCATCAAGCGCGCCCGCAATATCGCTCTGCTGCCGTTTGCCGGCAGCGCCGCTGGAACACAGGCGCCTCGCGCCGTTGAGGCCCCCAAGGCCTAAGGTATTGAAAGGGAGCTAGGGATTGAACATGCAGATCATTCTTCAAGAAGACGTTGAAAAGCTCGGCAACCGCGGCGATGTGGTCACCGTAAAGCCCGGCTATGCCCGCAATTTTCTTTTGCCCAAAAAGCTCGCCGTCGAAGCGACGCCTGGCAACATGAAGGCGCTCGAGCGTATTCGCGGTGCGTTAGCGAAGAAGACCGCCACGGAGCTGGACGCTGCGAAAAAGCAGGCAGAGCTGCTCAGTGGCGTTTCCCTGAAGTTTGCGCGCAAGACCGGCGAGAACGACCAGATGTTTGGCTCTGTTACCACCGGCGATGTTGCGGATGGTTTGAAAGCCCAAGGCTTCAGCATTGACAAGCGCCAGGTGCAGCTTGCCGATCCGCTGAAGTCGCTCGGCGAATTTCCAGTCACCGTCAAGGTCTTCCGCGATGTGACCGCCGAGATCAAGGTTCACGTCGAAAAAGAGGGGTAATCGCTCGGCGTTGGTTGGATTTCGCTCAGGGGCACATTCTCTGTGCCCCTTTCTTATTGCTGATGCACGGCGAATTTTTCCGCGACGCTTTCGACCTCTTCGCGCCTCCAGGTCCCGCCAGACAAATTTGTTACCAGCGCTACGACCACGTGTGATCCGGGGTAGATGATCAGCTGCGACGTTCCGCCTACAGAGCCGCCTGAATGCTCGTAGATCCACTTTCCCGAGGGTGTTTTCTCGATGCCCCAACCCATGCCGTAGCCCGTTTCCTGGCCGGAGTTGGTTTTCTGCGAAGTGAACAACGATTTGAGGGAATCTGCTTTGAGAAAGCCAGGCTGCAAGAGCAATGATCCAAAGCGTACGAGATCTTCGGCGGTCGAAAGGAATCCTCCTCCGGCCCATTTGTAACTGTTGTCCACATAAGCGGCGTTTTCCGGATGGCTGTCCTTGGCCAGTGCATAGAACCGAGAGCGTTGCTCGATGATCTGGGTGTTCTGATCCGCGGCGGTGTGCACCAGCCCCATCGGAGTGAATACGTGACCTTGCATGTAGGACAAGAACTCCTCGCCGGAAGCGGATTCGATCACCGCGCTCAATAGGTTGAATCCATAGCTCGAGTAGTTGAATTTCGTTCCTGGAGGCGAGACCAGGGGATCATTCTCGAATATTTTCAAACCTTCCAGCACACTGCCGTAGTGTCTCTGGATCAACATCTCGTCCCCATGGTAGTGCCGGATCCCGCCGAGGTGCCCCGCCACCATGCGCACGGTAATCAGAGCGCCCTTGTCAGGGAAAGAAGGAACGTACCTCTCTACCGGCGCGTCGAGATCCACCTTTCCCGCTTCAACCAGTTGCATCAGCGCGGTGGCGGTTAGAGGTTTCGAGATGCTGCCAATGCGAAACTTGGTCGTCGGCCACACCGGTACGCGCTCTTCAAGATCCGCATAGCCAAATCCTTCGGAGTACACTATCTTGCCGTCCACGGCTACGGCCAGCGCCAGCCCGGGAGTGCCTCGTGCCAGCCATTCCTTTGCCTGGTGGTCGGCGTTCTCGCTTGCCGCCGCGTAGGGAGCGGCCTGAACTGCACGGGCAGGCGTTTGACCGTCCGTGCGGATAGCGCAGGAAAGGTGCACGCCAAGGCAGCAAAGCACCAAAATCCAACCAGCGCGACTTCGCCGTTGCCCAAACGTTTGATTTCTTCCCATCGAAGTCCCCCCGGGCATTCGCTGAAGCATCTTGCCACAATTCGGCTCAAAAAAGTTTTTCACCGTTTTTCCTTCGCGATTCACAGGAGGTCCGATTGACGCCTGCGCGTTTTTGCGAGAACCTTGCCCCACGCTTGTGAACTGAAGTGCAGGCAGTTGGGCCGCTGGGACCGCTAGCGTTGCCAATGTATTCGTAGTGTGCTATTCATAGTCAAATAGCGAAGATAAAGCGAAAGAAAAAGGAAGGATAAGAAGATCTCCCAACTCGCTATGGCCGCTGAAACCACTCTCGAACGTCCGCTACCGAGCAATCTCGATGCGGAGCGCTCCATCCTGGGCGCTATCCTGCTGGACAACAACGCCCTGAACACCGCCATCGAAGCGTTGAAGGCCGAGGATTTCTTCCTGCCGCAGCACCGGCACGTCTTCCAGCAGATGATCGCGCTCGGCGAGGCGCAGCAGGCCATAGACCTTGTGACCCTGACGGAGGAACTCCATCGGGTCGGTGAACTTGAATCCGCAGGCGGCGCTCCCTATCTGGCCTCTCTGATCGACGGAGTGGCACGCGTGTCCAACGTCGAGCACTACGCCCGCATCGTCAAGGAAAAGGCGATGTTGCGCAATCTGATTCACGCCACGGATAGGATTAAACAGAGCGCGTTTGAAGGCGAAGATGGCGCCGACGCTATCTTGGATGGTGCCGAATCGAGCATCTTCGCACTTGCCGAAGACCGTGTGAAGGCCGGTCTTCTCCCTATTAAAGATATTGTTCACGACAGCTTTGATCGCCTGGAAAAGATCTTTCGCGAAGGGAAGAGCATCACCGGCATTTCCACCGGCTATGGCGAACTGGACAAGCTGCTCTCTGGCCTTCAGCCTTCCGAACTGATTATTCTTGCGGCCCGACCATCCCAGGGAAAAACGGCGCTGGCTTTGAATTTTGCGGAAAACATCGCCATTCGCGGCGGGCTGCCTGTCGCGGTCTTCAGCCTAGAAATGTCCAAGGAGTCACTCCTCCAGCGCCTAGTAGCTTCGGTAGCGCAGGTCGATGCTCACAAATTCCGCTCTGGCCATCTCAGCCGCGAGGATTGGCGGCGCATGACGGAAGCGCTCAGCACAATCTCCTCCTCGCCGCTTTGGGTCGATGATGCCGGCTCCACGAGCGTTCTCGAAATCGGCGCAAAGGCCCGGCGGCTTAAGCGGGATAAAGGTCTTTCTCTTCTCGTCGTGGATTACCTGCAGCTCATCTCCGGTCGTGGCCGCTTCAATTCGCGCCAGGAAGAAGTTGCCAGCATTTCCCGCGGCTTGAAGGGTCTCGCCAAGGAACTGCAAATTCCCGTGCTGGTCCTGAGCCAGCTCACCCGCGCACCGGAACGTGACGAGCGCGGCCCACAGCTGTCCGACCTGCGCGAATCCGGCGCCATTGAACAGGATGCGGACGTGGTGATGTTTATCTACCGTCCCAATTTCTTCAATCTCAATGCCACGCCCGAGGAACGCGACATGGCCGATATTCTGATCGCCAAACAGCGCAACGGCCCGACGGATAAAGTGAAATTTGTTTTCCGGAGCCGCATGACACGATTCGAAGAAGCAGCGCCGGACGCGTTCTCGCAATTTGCCGGCGGCGACGAGTAATTGGTATCCCCGCACACACCGCGTCAGCGCTTCCACGATATTTCGTTTGCTCCAAGCCCGGACGACGAGTTGGATGGACGGACCGTGCCGTTTGGCCGATGACAACTCCTTTAGAATCAACGAGTTCTGCTGTGGTACGTGAACTCGAAGCCTTGTCCGTTTCCGCAACCACCTTGGCCGTTCACGTGCTCCCTTCCCTGTTGTCATTCACGCGCCGCACCACGCGTAGTTTTGGACGCTGCGCGGGAATGCCGTAAACTAGATTTTTCAGGGAAATTCATGGCGCGCACGCAAAAGAGTCCTGTCGATTTCATTGGCCGTCCGGTCTGGGCCGAAGTGTCTCTCAGTGCTCTTCGGCAAAATCTTGAATCGATTCGCGATTATGTGAATCCTCCGTCAGAGAAACGCAAAACGCCGCGCAAAGTCCTTTCCATCGTCAAAGGGAATGGCTACGGCCATGGTGGCCCGGAGGTGTCCAGGGCGCTCGAGAAATTTGGTTCCGATTGGTTTGGTGTGGCCTCCGCCGGGGAAGGCATCGAACTCCGCAAGGCCGGTGTAGGCAAACCCATCCTTGTGCTTGGCGGATTCTGGCCGGGCGAAGAAAAAAATCTGATTGCCTACAATCTCACTCCGGCCATCCACCGCTGCGAGCATCTAGCGCTGTTCGACGCCGCAGCCGCCAAGGCGCGTAAACGTCAAGTGGCGATTCACCTGAAAATTGACACCGGGATGAACCGGCTGGGAATCGCTCCCAGCGATATGGATTGCTTCGTGAACCAATTGGCCAAATGCAAGCATGTTGAACTCAACGGCACATTCACGCATCTGGCCTCTTCCGAAGTTCTCACCGACACACGGATTGGGCATCAGACAGGGGAACAATTGGAGCGGTTCTTCGGTGCAATCGATCGTCTTTGCGCGCGCGGTGTCTCACCAGGCATCGTCCACGTCGCCAACAGCGCGGCGATTGCGGCGCGCCCGGAAACTTGGGCAGACATGGTGAGACCCGGCGCAGTTCTGTACGGCTACCATCCCGGTTTTGATCCGATGGATCGTCGTGTGGAGTTTGAAGCGAAGCTTTCTCTTCGCCCGGTGATGAGCTTGCGTGCCCGGCTCATCAATGTTCGATCGGTTGCCAGCGGCATTAGTGTAGGCTACAACGCAAGTTGGGTGGCAAAGCGTCCTTCGCGCGTGGCTGTGCTTGCGGCGGGATATGGCGATGGCATTCACCGCTCGCTCGGCAATCGCGGAAGCGTTGCGATTCGCGGGCACCTGGCGCCCATCATCGGCATCGTTTCGATGGACGTGGTCATGCTCGATGTAACGGATGTTCCCGAGGCGGCGATCGGCGATACTGCGACTGTGTACGGCACCGAGGGAGCAAACATCTATCCGGCGAACGTGGTTGCCCGCAGCATCGGCACGGTTACCTCCGATCTAATCTCTGGTGTCGGCCGCCGCGTACCGCGCCTCTACCTGCCGTAGTGCACCTCTTTTGCGCGCAACGAGAGCCGCCGTTCTGTGCCACTCGCTGCCACGCTGCCACTGCCACTTGACGAGAGCTCTTCTCGAGGGTAAACACTGCACCACGTTGACTGCTCCGGCATGCATCATTGTCGACGTGGGGCTTCCTTCCTGCACGAGCTCTTCCGGAGCGAGGCGAATCCCGCTGGATTGCGAGGTCTCGTAGGCCAATTGAAGGTTCCTGACCCGTGCAGTGCGCCGTCGCGCACCATTTCCTATGGTCGCCGCGGACGGTTGGCTGCCAGCGGCCGGGGGCTACCCGGGGTTAATCCGGGGCCGGTTGGATTTCTCTTCCGACCTCCGCTTGAGGTAAACTCTCCTTTCTGCAACCCGGACTTAAGCCGCCAGGACTCCGCTTCAGCCGGACTGCTTTCATCCTATGAGTCACATAGCTGCGATTCTTCCTGCTGCGGGTCTCGGTACGCGCATGGGCCACGAAACTCCCAAGCAATTTCTGGAGTTGGATGGGGTGCCCATTGTCATTCTCAGCCTGCGACGTATTGCCTCCTGCCCCTTGATTACCCACATTGTTGTTGCCACCCGCGCGGAAGAGATTGAACGACTGATCACCCGAATCCGCGAGGAGAAGTTCAAGCAAGACGTGCGCGTCGTGAAGGGTGGAGATTCACGTCAGGGATCGGTCAGCCAGGCGCTGAAGCATATTCCGGAAGATACGGAACTGGTTGTGGTGCATGACGCGGTGCGGCCATTCGTTACCGTCGAGCAGATTACCCGCGTGATCGAAGAGGCGCGACGCTGCAAAGCCGCAATTCTGGCCATTCCTGCGATGGACACCGTGAAGGAAGTGAAGCGTGCCAGCCTGCCGGAAGACGTGGCCTTGATTACGGCCACGATTCCTCGCGAACGCGTGGTGCTGGCCCAAACACCGCAGGTCTTTGAAACGCAACTCTTGAAGCAAGCCTTTGCCGGCGCGGAAGCCGACGGAGTGAATGCCTCCGATGAAGCCGGGCTCATCGAAAAGCTCGGTCACGAAGTCCACGTCGTTCAAGGTTCTGAGCGCAATATCAAGATTACCAAGCCCTCGGACATGGACCTGGCGCGCTTTTATATGCAGGCCGAGCCCAAGAAGCCATGAGCGTTCGCTGCGGAATTGGCTACGACCTGCATCGGCTTGCCGAAGGCCGCAAACTCATCATCGGCGGCGTCGAGGTTCCTTTTGATAAAGGACCTGTCGGGCACTCCGATGGCGATGTGCTGGCCCATGCTCTCTGCGACGCGCTGCTAGGCGCGGGGGGCCTCGGCGATATCGGCACACACTTTCCGGACAACGATCCGAAATGGAAGGGCGCGAACAGCCTGCGCTTTCTGGCGCACGCCCGCAAGCTGCTCAGCGAAAAGCATCTCTTGATCGAGCACGTCGATGCTGTGGTCATTCTGGAACGACCGAAACTCGGGCCTCACTTTCCAAAAATGCGCGATGCCTTGGCCGAGTCCCTTGGCGTACCCATAGATAAAATTCACCTGAAAGCCAAGACCAATGAAGGCGTGGACGCCGTTGGCCGCGGTGAAGCCATCGCCTGCTACGTCGTTGCCACGGTCTCCCTCTAGCGCCGATTCTTTCCGAAGCACTCGCGACTCTTGGAGTGCTGAAACCGCGAGTTCAATACGCGCTAAACTACTTTTATGCCCTCGCGCGGCCACATTCAACCGCATCCTTCAAGAGAGAATCTCTTTGCTTCGAAACATGTTCTCAACCTTCTTCACCAACGTCGTTGGCTTATTGCTGATCCCTCGCCGGAACATCTCGCATTCTGCGAACGCGCCGCTGCCCTTCTTGGTCCCCACGCCGCCGATACCGCAGGCCTTGGCGAACTTCTCGAACTGGTTTTCCGCTATGACGCGGCTCAAATTCTTCAGACCGTAGAAGCACACGCCGTGCTCGCTCGCTTTGCCGCGCGCGACGTAATCCGTCAGGCTGCTCTTTTCCTGCTTGATCCCGCACCGTTCAATTCCGACCGTTTCAAGGATCTCGTGACGCGAATGAAAGAAACTCACCAACTGCGAGGGCGCGATCTTTTTCATCCTCTCCGGCTTGCGCTCGCCGGGCGGCCGGGCGATGGAGAACTGGACCGCGTGATTCTCCTCCTCGACGAAGCCGCCCCTCTTCCCTTCGACGTCCCCGTGAAATCCGCCCGCAGTCGCATCCTGGAGTTCTGTTCTAACCTTGATTCCTAGCCGGCAGCTCCCGTTCCGTCCCTCCCGCAACTTTCAACTTTTGACTTTCGCCTGTAGACTTTTCTCATGGATCGATTTACGGGAATTCATGCGGTGCGCGAGGCCCTCGAGGCCGGCGGCACGTTCGACCGCATCGTCATCGCAAAGGGTCGGCAGGACACGCGCATCGAAGATATTGTCCAACTGGCCCGCCAGCGCGGCATCGCTGTGCGGTTTGAGGATCGCGCCCAACTCGACCGGCTGGCCAACAGCAAAGATCATCAAGGAGTGGTTGCGATGGTCGCCGCGCGTGCCGCTGCGACGCTCGAAGACATCCTGGAGCGGGCCAACCAATCGAAGGGCCAGATGGGCTTGATCGTCCTTTTGGATGGAGTGGAAGACCCTCACAATTTGGGCGCGATTATTCGCACGGCGCTCGCCGCCGGAGCGCACGGCGTGGTGATCCCGGAGCGCCGCGCCGCGGGCCTTACCGATGCGGTAGCGCGCGCTTCCGCTGGAGCGCTGGCGCATCTCCCTGTCGCAAAGGTTACGAACCTGGCGCGTGCGATGGAGGATTTGAAGGAAGCGGGCTACTGGCTTGTGGGCCTGGATGAAGCAGGAGAGAAGAGTTACACCGAAGTGGATTACACCACGCCAACGGGCATCATCATGGGCGGGGAAGGCGACGGCTTGCATGAACTGACACGCAAGCGTTGCGATTTCGTGGTTTCTCTGCCGACGACCGGCCCGGTCAAATCACTGAACGTGTCTGTCGCTACCGGCGTAGTCCTATTCGAAGCCCTGCGCCAGCGGCATGCCCACAAAAGGTAAGCATCGAACGGCCCCTTCTTTGCGATTGCGCCGAGCTACTTGTCGTATTTCATGAGTGAAAAAACATCCAGACCGGGCAGCTTGGCGCGGCCATTGAGGAAAGTGAGTTCTACGGCGAAGGCAGCGCCTTCCACGATGCCACCGAGGGAACGAATCAACTGAACCGCTGCCGCCGCGGTGCCTCCGGTGGCCAGCAGATCATCGCACAGCAGAACCCGCTGGCCCTTTTGCACGCCATCTTCGTGAATTTCCAGCGAGTCCGTGCCGTACTCCAGGGCGTAAGAAACTTTAGCCGCTTTCGCCGGAAGCTTCTTCGGTTTTCTCACCGGTACAAAACCCGCATTCAGGCGGTAGGCGAGTGCAGGGGCGAGAATGAATCCGCGTGCTTCGATTCCCACCACAAGATCAATCTTGTGCCCGTCATAATGAGCGCAGAGCCGGTCAATCAGAGACCGAAAACCTGTTTGGTCTTTCAACAGCGTCGTCAAGTCATAAAACAATATGCCAGGTTTCGGATAATCCGGGACTTCACGGATTAGTTTCTTCAAGTCGTCCATTCGAACGGCTCCTCGTCACATGGTGATTTCGATGATGAAATTGCCAAAATATTTTTCATCCGGGTTGTCCGGCTCTTCCCGGACTCCAGATACACGGGACATCATCGGTCCCTTCTCGAGTGCAGCGCGAAACTTCTTCAGGCGTTCGGGAGTGCTGATGGCAAACACTTCCACGCTGCCATCCCGCCGATTCCGTACATAGCCATGCACCTCAAGTTTTCCGGCGACATGCTCGACGTAGTTGCGGAAACCGACTCCTTGCACACGCCCGGACACAGTGTATCGCCGTGCCAGAACATCTTCTCTCACAGTTCCTCCAGTTTAGCAAAGGCGCCGGAGTTTTTTCCAAGTGAGAGAAACTTGTGCAACAAGTTGCGCTACACTGAAAATCAACGAGTAGGACGGCCACTCGAGGCGGCAAACTTGCCGTTCTATTGCATCTAATTCATTATGGCTGACAACGATTCGAGCTCCATTCGCCGTTTTTCGAACACCGCACTGTTTGTCCTGGCCATGACCGTCTCTGTTTTGGTCACCCCGGGACTCTTTGCCCAGGAAAACGCGCCCGGACCGCTGCCACCGCCGCCCGAACATCACGTGACGCGCATTGAGGGTGTCCCAGAGCCGATCGCGCCGCCCTCGCTGCCTCCCCTGGAGATCATTCAAGGATTTTCAAAAAAAGAAGAGGTCTATCAGGCTACCCGGCCACAGTACGCCTATCGAAAAACCATCCGCATTCAGGAATTTGGTCCGGATGGCAAGCCTAGCGGAGAGTTTACCGCCACGTATGACGCCGTTCGTTCCGCAGACGGCAAGCTTTACGAAAAAGCGATCGCGGCACCCGTATCAACTCTTTTGTATCTCTCGTTCGAACCTGAAGATGCCCAGGTCCTCACGCACGTTCCTGCGTATCCCGTTACGGTAAACCAACTATCCAAATATGACGTGAAATACCTGAATACGGAAAAGATCGACGAGATTGATTGCTACATTTTTCAGGTGGCCCCGAGAACGCTGGATCGGCAGCACCCGCTTTTCGACGGCGTCATCTGGGTGGACCAGAAATACCTCGAAGTGGTGAAGACCTATGGCCGGTGGGTGACCGATCTCGGCGATCTACACCCGCCGACGCTGCCATTCACCATGTTTGAGACCTACCGCGAAAATGTCGACGGAAAATACTGGTTCCCCGATTATTCCCGCGCGGATGGGCTTTATAAAATGAAGGATCGCGACGTCCCGATTCGCGTCACCATCAAGTGGACTGACTTTAAGCCATTTTCTGCCGTGGCCACCGCGCCCGGTCCATCCGCCTCGCCCGCAAAGACCGACGTGCCTGCTGCGCCGCCGACCCAGAAACCCTAATCCTTAATTCACTTCGGCAGGCGCTGCCCGCTTCGAGCTAGTTCAACTCTGCTTTCCCGCTTTGGCATAAAGCTCTTCGAGCAAATGGGGCAAGTCTCCCAGCTTGTTCAGCAAGAATTCCGGCTTCGCCGCACGCAAACGCTTCTCGGTGGGGAAGGGTCCGATCACAGCGATGGCGCGCATGCCTACGGCGCTGGCCATCTCCAGATCTTCAGGCGTGTCTCCCACGTAGACACACTCTTCGGCATTCATACGCATTTGCCGAAGGGCCATGTAGAGAGGTGCGGGATGCGGCTTTTTCTCTGGCGTATCTCCACCGCAAACACGCGCGCGGAAGGTCCGAGTCAGTGCGAATTCGCGCAACTGCCGCGTCACCCTTACGCGGTCACCGCTTGTCACCAGCCCCAAGGCGTGCCGGCGTGCCAGATGTCGGAGAACGCCGCGCGCTCCGGTGATTAATTCGGAAGGATGTTTAGCGTAGTGGAGGCGCCAGAGGTCGTCCGCTTTATCCCACTGCTCTTTCGGGATTCCCGCGGCGCGGTAGACGGTGTACCAGTCGGGAGAATAGTGGATTTCCAGCTCTCTGAGCCCCCAACCCAGGCCAAGTTCGCCGAACATCCCCAGATAAGCCTGAGAATCGGCGTGATAGGAGTCGATCAGCGTGCCGTCCCAGTCGAACAGCACCCCTGCCAGACGCTTTTCCGTTTTCATCCCCGTCAGAGTATCAGAATCGGCTCGGGGTTTGTTTTGGGAGAAAGTCCGTGGACGGTGGGCGTTCTTTTCCGCTCAGAACACGGGAATAAGAGGCTGTCTGGAGGGGAACTCGTTCAGTCGGCCGGGAGCCAGCTGGGAATCTGGTCGTCGCGGTCAAACGCAAAATCGTCAAAACTGGCAGCGATTCCATACCAGCCCGGCATATTGGCCGCCTCGGTCCGGCGCACGCAAGCCTTGGAGGACACTACGACGTTCCCATAACCGAGCGGCCTGCTCACCAGGACAATATCAAGTTCGATTTCAGTGCCAGGCGCCAATGGTCTCGGGCAAAGGAAAAACACACCGGAAGAGCTGATATCCCGAGTCACCAGCGTAACCGGGTAGTCTTCCATGATCCGGGAGACGCTACGGAGCTTTAAAGGAAGCCTGAGGGCCGCCCTGGGCCGCTCTCGCTGCTCCAGGTGCACACCCACCGCATGCGTTGGCACGCGCACGAATCCTCTTGGCTGCGGATTCTTCAGCAGTGGCATGACGCGCAACGCCGGCGCTGGTGGCACTACTTTCGGCTTTTCCGGGAACGCGGGTGCGCTGGCGGCCTGGGCCGTCGATTCCGTCCTCCTAGATGAATTGTCCCAAGCTAGAGCGTGGTTGCTTACACTCATCTCGCCCCTCAGAGAGATGAAACAAGAAACAGATCCACTGCGGTGGTTCTATTACCCTGACCGGCTAATTTCCCGTGAAGATGTTGGGCTGCCAAGATGCCATTCGAGAGCGGGCATGTCAATCTATGGAAAACAGCCCAAGTGTCCTAAATCGAAACACTTAGTAATAGTACCTGCCCTTCTTGTTCTCTTCGCCCGCGCAATTCTCGGCTCCATTATGGTTCTGTACTCCCCCTCGATTCGCGTTATCTTCCTCGCTACGCTCAAATATGGATACCAAAACGCCCCGTTCCGTTTTGCAAACGGTTCGAGCGCCAGCGCGCATCGAGCCCGGGCACCCCACTTTGGTGCTGGTATCGTTCGCGCTCGTCTACATCGTCTGGGGATCTACGTTCTACGCCATCCGCGTTGGCATTGAATCCTTTCCCCCCTTCCTTCTTGCCGGGCTGCGGCATCTCACCGTGGGGCTATTGTTCTTTCCGACCTTCCGGATCATCACCGGGGAGAAACCGACCCTGGCACAATGGCGCACGACTTTTCTCACGGGATGCTTGCTCCTTGCGATTGGCAACGGCACGGTGTCTTGGGCAGAGAAGACGGTAGCTTCCGGAATCGCTGCTCTGCTGGTCGCAACCGTTTCCCTCTGGATGGTTCTTGTGGACTGGCTGCGCCCCGGTGGATTGCGTCCAGCGCCCCGCGTGATCGCCGGATTCCTCCTGGGATTCGCGGGCATGGCATTGCTGGTTGGGCCCAAGCATCTCGCTAACTCCGATCGGATCGACCCTCTCGGCGCATGCGCGTTAATTGCTGCGTCGTTCGCCTGGGCCCTAGGCTCAATCTATTCTCGGCATCACCCGCTCCCGCGCTCGCCTCTGCTCGGCACGGGGATGCAAACCTTGTGCGGTGGTGCCGTGCTCTGCCTGTTCGCAGTGGCCAGCGGGGAAACGAGGGGCTTTCACTTCAGCCATGTAACGCTGCGCTCCTGGCTCGCGCTTCTCTATCTCATTGGTTTCGGGTCAGCGCTGGGATTCAGCGCTTACGTTTACATTCTGAAGCACAGTACCGCCCCCCGGGTGGCCACCTATGCGTTTGTGAATCCGGTCGTGGCGCTCTTTCTGGGGTGGTTTCTTGCCTCGGAACCGCTCTCCCTGCGCACGCTTCTCGCCAGCGGGATTATCCTCACCGCAGTATTATTGGTGATTACCGCTCCCCACAAGGATCGAGCCGAGGCCGAGGATGCCCTCCCCGCTCCAGGTGAGGCTTGAGGTTTGTCAGCGGTTCAAGCCGCTCACTTTGCCGTGCGAAAACGGATAGATTGAACCGCAGGGCCGCGCTAGTCTAAGGCCATGGAGAGACAACACCACAAATTGGCTTCCGCAGGGATCACCCCGCAGGCGGCTGAACGTTTCTGGCAAGCCACGCTTCATCGCGATACTCGCGCCGATGGTTGCTTTTTCTTTGCGGTGAAATCTACGCAGATCTACTGCCGCCCGTCTTGTCCTGCACGTCGTCCTTTGCGCCGCAATACGCTTTTCTTCCGGACAACCCAAGATGCGGAAAACCAGGGATTCCGGCCCTGCCGGCGCTGCCACCCGAAACAACAGGACTCCGCCATAGCTCTTGTGCAGCGCGTTGCCGCAGTCCTGGCAGAGGGAGAGGAAGAGTCGATCCGGCTGGGTTGCCTCGCGGCACGGGTGAACTCTTCCCCGGCGCAAGTGCGACGCGCCTTTCGCCGGGTAACCGGATTGTCGCCGAAAGGATTCGAGCAAGCGATGCGCGTGGCGCGATTCAAGAAAATGCTGAGAGATGGCAGCAGCGTCACGGAAGCGCTCTACGCGTGTGGTTATGGATCATCCAGCCGTTTGTATGAAAAGGCCAATGCGCAGTTAGGTATGACGCCAGCGTCATACCGCAAAGGAGGTGCGGGCATGAAGATCGGGTACACGGTGGCCAACACGTCATTGGGGAAAGTGCTAGTCGCGGCAACGGAGCGAGGTGTCTCCGCGGTCTACCTGGGAGAGAGCGAGAAGTCCCTGGCCGCCGAATTGCGCAAAGAATATGCGAAAGCAGAGATCTTGCGCGCCGACGAAGGGAACGAGAGTTGGCTGCAAGAAATCGTCAGTCGGGTGGAAGGGCATGCGCCGAGTGTGGATTTGCCATTGGATGTGCAGGCCACGGCGTTTCAGAGAAGGGTCTGGCAAGAGTTGCAGAAGATCCCCAGGGGAACAACGCGGACGTATACGCAGGTGGCCAAGTCGCTCGGCAAGCCGCGATCGGTGCGGGCAGTGGCGAGAGCGTGCGCGACCAATCCAGTATCCATCGTTGTGCCATGCCACCGCGTCATTCGCAGTGACGGCACGCTGGCGGGATACCGATGGGGGCTGCCTCGTAAAGAAAAATTGCTAGAAAGGGAAGCAGCCTCGGCGTAAAAGTCTCAGCCACGCGGTTTTTCGACTTTGGTGCCCTTGGGCCAGTCGGGTTTGAATTTCCCATCGCCCAGTTTCAGGTTCTTCATCACCTTGGTGTAGCGGGTAAGAACATAATCACCAGATCCGGCTTCGAGGAATTTTTGCTGCACAGGCAGCCATGACGATTCATCCACCCACATCACAACTTTGGAGATCTGCTTTTTCTGTTCTTCCGATCGGGGAATCAGTTCGAGGATCGCTGCTTTGTGCCCGTCCAACTCCTCTTCCCCCGTCATCGTAATCTCATAGTTCTTTCGCAAGCTTTCCATGCGCGTGCCGAAGCCGAGAGCTAAATACTGGTCGACCATGGCCCGGTTTTTGCCGATATTGTATTCCTCGACGTGATTGATCTTGGGAGTGTAGATGTATAGGTTATCGCCGTTACGGAGGATGGTGCGCGGATCAGGCGACTGAAAATCGATGCGCACTTTGGCGTCTTTGCGCACAAAAATCTCGCCTGTCTCGGTGGAGGTATCCTTGACCACGGCAGTGTATTTGACGTGATCGATGGCCGCGGTCAGGGACTTAAAGTCTTCGGCGGAATGGTCCATCATGGAGAGCACGTATTCGAGTGTAAGTTTACCCACAGCCTGATTGCCACCGAAGGCACGCAATCCGAAAAAAAAAGTGCACAAGAGAATCAGAAAAAGGAACGAGCGAAATTGTCTCAAAGCAGCCCCTGAAGCTGAATCATCAGCCTTTTTCCCCCAAAGAAATCGTAGCACAACGATCAGAACCGTGCCCAAGCCGAATGGTCATCGACAGCTGCCGTCGTCGAAGAACTGATGGCTGGAGGCCATTGCAGATAGGGAATGGCCGCAAGCCACAACCTTCTGATCTAAGGGATCCGACTGCAAGGAATTCGGATCGATATAGTCCATGGACTTGGTCATGCCCACATACTTATCGTTCAGATTTTTCATGTTATTGAATTCGCTGACGAGAATTGGATAGGCGTTCCTGTCTGAGTCCGTGTTGATCGCAACCGAAGCCAGTCGCAAGGAGTCCTGGGCTTGTGCTTGGTAATTATCCAGCCAGCCCGTACCCAGGGGCACGCCGCGTTCGATGGCCGTTCGCAGGGCGGCATGCCATTCCCGAACCCGCACCATGGCTTCGAATCCCGCGGTCAAGAAGTCCTTGGATAACCCAGGCGCCGGCTGCGGTGTTGCCGGCGAGAGTGCGGGCGCCGTAGCAGGGAGACCTAAAACAACTTGATTGCCTTTGAAGCTGATCGTACCGTTCGTGAGGCGGGCAAGCCCCTCAATGTCTACATAATTGTGACCCTGGACTTCGACCACCTTCGCCGTGCCCGGTTGCCCCTTCACGACCAGGGTTGTGGTCTGCTGCGCCATAAGCGTGAGAGCCAGAACAGACAGGCTGAGAAGGACTCCCATCCTCCACCATGATTTTCGACCATTTGAGTTGCGCTGCTTCATTTAGTTCCTCCCGCGACGTACGGGCTTGGTTTGGCTTAGGACGGCCTCCCGTAGTGCAAGCCCGCTGGGCCTAGTCCCGGCTGGGAATTCGGGGCCGCCACCGCGAATGATAGCAGAGAGGCCAGATTGGGTCTCGTGCCCAGAGCTCGGCGGGCAACGCTTTCGAATGGATTGGCACGCGGCGCCGACGAGCCCGTTTTCAGGGCACTTCCTGGCGGAAAGGTAATCCTGTGAAAACTCAGGCTGTGGCGTTACGGCCGCCTTGCTGCAAGCGGACTTGCACGGGGAAAATCTCGATCGGTCGCTGGCCAAAAATCAGCGTCTTCAAACGCAAAACACTGGCGGCGGCTACCCACGGCCAGACACTCAGGAAGAGTTTCAGGCCTTCGGTCCGTTTTCCGGCCTGGAAGGCCTTCTGCACCGCCCACAGTGCCGGGCCACCTACCAGTGCAGATCTTTCCAAGCCGTAGCGTTTGCCGAGGAAGCGTTTGTTGGATGCCCAGGCGGCCACGAAGCGGTAGCAGCCGGTCAAAAGAACCGGAATATTGTGAATCGTATTGCCGGCATGCTGACGGTAGTACACCGTCGGCGGATTCAGAACTTGAATGGTGCGACCCGAATAAGCCAACTCTGCAGCGAGATACTGATCATCGAATGGCCACACTTCCTTCGACCACCCACCAATGCTTTCAAACGCGCCGCGCTCAACGACGAGGGCACTGGCGCTGCTCCGAAATGGCCTATCTTTTTCGATCCAGTTGTCATAACTGACCAGCTCGATCAAATTTGGAATGCTCGCTTCGGCATTTGCGGAAAGAGAACCCTTGAACCACGAGAGGCTGGTGAGAAGCAGCACAGGTTTGCGAGCTTGGATGATTTGATCGTACACGGCCAATGCCCATGGTTTCAAGGCGTCATCGCCGTCAAGATAAACGAGGTAATCCCCCTGTGCAGCGGCGGCCCCCGCGTTTCTTGCGGCGGGAGCCCCTTGGTTCTTCTCCAGTCTCAACAACCGGATCTTGTCGTCAAAACTCTTGAAGATGGCATCCGATCCATCGGTGGAGGCGTCATCCACAACAATGATTTCTCGATACGGAAAAGTCTGGGAAAGTGCAGACTGAATCGCATCCGAAATCACGCCGCGCTGATTCCGGCAGGTTATGACCACGCTGAATTGGGTGGTCGCCATGGCGCTCCCCAAGAAATTCCTGATGGGCGGGCAGGGCGAGCAGTCTACCACCGGTCACCCAATGTGCAAGCCCGATTTGATCAAGAGTTTGTAAAATCTCGACTAAGTTCCATTACCAGGAGTACGCATCGGCGTATTTGAATTCCTTCAGCTTTCCATCGAAATGTTGAGTATCTTCGGGCCATGGAATCGGCAACAAACTAGGGGAGCTAGTACCGGCCAAGAGAAGAAGAGACGGCGAGAGATGCGAACCACGAGCTTCCCTCGGCTTCGTGGGCGGAGCGTTGCCGAAAGCGGGCCATCCGAGCAGTGCCTGCGCCGCTACACCTGAAGAATGTCGCCTTCGCGCGCGACCATTTGATACAGAACAGGACTGACGATGCGCCCAAGAAAGAGTCGGGAGACCAGCCCCGCAACGATAACGATGGCGAACGGTTTCTGCGAGTCCGAGCCGACCCCGGTCGAGAGCGCTGCAGGAAGTAGACCGAGGCAGGCGACAAGCGCAGTCATCATGATGGGGCGCAATCGCACCAGAGAGCCTTCGTAAGTCGCTTGGGCGATCGCTTGGCCCTCCAGGCGCAACTTATTGATGTAGGACACATCGATGATGGCAGTTTCTGCCGAGACGCCCATGAGGACGATCAATCCCAGAAGGGAAGAGACGCTGAAGGGGGTGTGTGTGAGCTTGAGCGCCAGAAGCGCGCCCACCGGTTCGGTCATGATGACGCTGAGAACGACCGTGGCAGGAAACTTGAAATTGCCGTAGAGTGCAAAAAGAATCAGAAAAACCAGGAAAACGGCGAGCGGGCCAATCACGGCAAGTTGGGCCTTGGCCTCCAGCAACTCGCTGTATTCGCCCCCCCAATCTAAGCGGTAGCCCTCGGGGAGCTTCACGCTCCTGGCGATGGCCTGCTGACCAGCGTGAACGGCGCCCTCGAGGTTGCGTCCCTCAATCGAATATTGAACGCCGATATACCGGGAGTTGTTTTCTCGATAGATGAAGGAGGCGCCAGTGCTTTCCTTAATCGAGGCAAGCTCGGAAAGAGGAATCTGCTGGCCCGCGGGAGCAGGAACGAGAAGATTGCCGATTTCACGAGCGTCGGAGCGAAACTTCGGATCCATACGCACAACGAGATCGAACAGCTTTTCCCCTTGAATGACCTGGGTAGCCGCCTGTCCGCCGACGGCCGCCTGCACCACCGCTTCCACGTCGGCAACGTTTATTCCATAACGAGCGATTTTTGCGCGATCGGCCTCGACCAGCAGGCTCGGCTGGCCTAGTTCACGGACGACGGTGAGATCGGTGAAGCCCGGAGTTTTATCGAGTGCATTCTTGATCTCCACGGCTTTTTTCTCGAGAACGTCCAGTTCTGGACCGAAGATTTTCACCGCGAGAGCGCTTTTTAGGCCGGTGAGAGCCTCGTCGACGGCGTCTTCAGCGGGCTGTGTATAGTTGAAGATCACACCTGGATAAGCTTCCAGTTTTTTCTGGAGATCACGTGTGAGTTCTTCCTTGGAGTGAATCGAGCCGGATTTCCAGGTTTTGTCCCCATACGGTTTCAAGCCAACGTAAAACTCGCAGTTGAAGAAGCCCGTGGGGTCAGTGCCGTCATCGGGCCGGCCGAGTTCCGAGCCTGTTACCGTAACCATCGGATATTGGATTAGGAGATTGCGAATCTGAGGAGCGAACTTGGCAGCCTCATCGAAAGAAATCGTGTAAGGCATGGTGGCGCGCACCCAGATGGCGCCTTCGTCGAGGTGTGGCATGAATTCGCCGCCGATGAAGGGCACGAGAAATAGCGAGGCCACAAAAATGACCGTGGCGAGAAACATGGTGATCTTCGGGCGCTCGAGACACCACCTGAGTTCTGAACCATATTCGCGTTTGAACCATTCATAGGCGCGGTTCTGTTTTTCCTGTACTCCACCCTTGAACCAGTAGGAGAGCAACACGGGGACAAGAGTAAGAGTAAGAAGCAACGCACCCAGAAGGGCGAAGCCCATGGTGTCCGCCATAGGATGGAAGAGTTTTCCGGCAGGACCGGTAAGCGCGTAAATCGGAAGGTATCCGGCAATGATGACCGCGACGGAATAAAAAATAGGACGGTCCACATCGCGAGCCGCAGCGAGGATCACCTCATTCAGCTTGTACTCTTGTCCTTTTCGCAAGCCCAGTTCTCGGTAAATGTTCTCCACCATAACGATGGTGCCGTCAATGATGATGCCGAAATCGATTGCGCCGATGGACAGAAGGTTGGCTGCTTCACCAGTCCAATGAAGAAAGATAAAGGCGAAGAGAAGGGCCAGGGGAATGGTAAGCGCCGTGATTACCGCCGCTCGGAAACTGACCAGGAAAAATACGAGAACGATCAGCACCAGAACCATGCCTCGAAGAAGATTTCCTTCCACAGTGTCCGTGGTGACGCGAACGAGGTCGCTGCGGTCGTAGTACGGGCGAACCTTCACGTCGGGGGGAAGAAGAGTTTTGTTGATCTCCTCGGTTTTTTTCTCGACCCCTTCGAGCACGTTTTGCGTCTGTTCTCCACGCCGCATCAGGATGACGCCTTCGACAGCATCGTCGTCATTCTTCTGTTTCGTCTGGAAGCCGAAGATCCCCAGGCGCGGCGCGTGGCCGATTTCGACACGCCCAATGTCCTTGATGCGCACGGGCACGCCGTTCAAGCTGGCGACGACGATTTCGCCGATATCCTCGGTGGTCTTGACCAGGCCCAATCCGCGGACGTAGTAGAACTGCCCGCCTTGGGTATAGAAACCGCCGCCGGTGTTGGCGTTGTTCGCATTCAGCGCAGCAACTACCTGCACGACGGGCAGGTGGTAGTTGAGAAGCTTCACGGGGTCCAGCAGGACGTGGTACTCCATCGTAGGACCGCCAAACCCCGAATCGTCTGCAACGCCCGGAACGCTCTTGTAGGCTCGTTCGATCGTCCAATCTTCGAACGTATGCAATTCCATGGGGGAACGATCGGGGCTTTCGATCACATAGCGGTAGACCAGGCCACTGGGGCTGAACAGAGGTGCCATGCTCGGCGTGACACCTTGGGGCAGAGTCGCATCACTGATGCGCTCGAAGACAACCTCACGCGCGAAGTACGGATCCACGCCATCATCAAACGTCAGAATCACGTCGGACAGCCCGTACAGCGAGATGGAACGCATTACTTTAAGGCGCGGCGCGCCATTCATTGCTAATTCAAGCGGAAGCGTGGTCAAGCGTTCCACTTCTTCGGCTGCGTGACCCGGCCACTGCGTGATGAGCTCCACCATCGGCGGCGACAGGTCCGGATACGCATCAACCGGCATTTGACGGAAAGACCACGCGCCGGTGACCACGATCAGCGCCGTAACCATCAGTACAAGGAAACGCTGTTGAAGAGCGAATTGAACGATGCGATGAATCATCGAAATTTAGGGAACGCTCTCCTTAGTGTTGCAGCGAATTCTTGAATTGCAGGAACAGGCTGCCGTCGCCGGCGACGTGTTCGCCCTCTTTCAGGCCGCTGGTGATCTGGGTGCGGCCATTGCTGCTTTGGCCCAAAGTGACGAGGCGCCGGGCAAACCGATTCGCATCGGTCTGCACATAAACAAACGGCTGGTTCTCTGTGTCGTGCAACACGGCGGCGTCTGGAACCATAATCGCGTCGGGAATGGAGCCGGCTTTGACCAAGGCTGTTACGTACATATCTTTCTTCAGCTTTTTCCCGGGATTCTCAGTCACGATACGTGCCTGCAACGTGCGCGTGTTGGGGTCCAATGCGGGGGCAATATAGGAAATTTTTCCGTGGAAAAGTTCCGGATAGGAATCGGTGTTGATCTCTACAAGGCTCCCCTCTTTCACAAAGGGAAGATCGCTCTGGAACACATTGACGAGAACCCAGACGGTGTTGGTGTTCGAGATCGTAAAGCACTGGGTCGCGCCGCCCTGGAGGAGTTGACCGGGGCCCACAAGACGCTCGACGATTTCACCCGTGACGGGCGCTGCAACAGGAATCTCCGCCGTTGATAGCGATGCATTCTTGATCAAAGCATCGGCATCCTTCACCCCTAAGGCGCGGAGTGCATCCGCCGACGATTCCATATCCGCATGAGCCTGCGTGCGGTTGGACTCTGCCTGCTGAAGGTCAGCCTCGGCGATGGCCCCGTGCGCGAACAGGTCCAGAGCACGCGTATACAGTTTGTCGGCGAGCAAGTAGGAATCGCGCGCTTTGATGTAAGCGGATCGGGCTAGAGAGTAGTCCGGGCTGGTGACCGTGAGAAGGGGCTGGCCAGCGTGCACGAATTGGCCGGGCGCAACGAGAATTTCGTGCACAGGTCCGCCGATCGCTGCGAATACTGGCGTGGTTTGAAATGCGTCATAGGCCACCGCACCCGATAAGCGCAGCGTGCGCGGAAGAGGTCCTTTTTCCGCCGGAGCGATCTCGATGTGTGCCAACTGCTCCTTGGGGACGGTAAACAGTTCCGCCGTGTCTCCTTTCGTTTCCGAAGAGGTGAACGAAGTCATGTTGGATTCTGATTCACCGGGGCCGGAGCTACAGCCGGAGTAAGCGATAGAACTCGCGGCGGCAATCGCAAGGCAAGCAAACAAGGTCATTTGTTTTTGTTTGAAAAGCTTCATGGCAGATTCCTCGTACCTACGGCCTGGCGCATCTGTTCGAGTGCAAGCATGTAGTTCGCGAGAGCCTGGCGGTAGGCAAGCTGGTTGGCACGATAGGTTCGTTCCGAGTCGAGATAATCTAGAAGGCTGGCGGCGCCTTTACGATAGGCGTATTCACTGATGTCGCGCGACTGCTTGGCCTGATCGACGTAGCCGCCTTGGTAAAGCTTAATGATTTGATCGTTGCTGGAAAGATTTTCGTAGGCTTGCACGACGTCGGTGGAAACCTGTTGCGCAGTTTCACTGGCTTGTTCCTGCGTCTGCGTGATGGCGTAACGTGCGCGCTCGATCTCACCCTGATTCCGATTGAAGATGGGAAGTGGCATGTTGTAGAAAAAGGCGCCGCTACTCACACCCGAGGTATGGGTGTAATTAAACGTGCCGGTGACGTCCATCTTGCCGTTGGCCTTCTGCAAGGCCAGCTGGCTCTCCGCCGCAACCACGGCCTGCTGTGCCGCGCGCAAATCCGGCCGGTTGATCGCCGCCAAAGATTTCAGTCCGCTCATGTCCGAGCGCACGGGTTGATAATCGAGGTTTCCCTGGACGTCGTAATCATCCGGGACGGATTCAAAGCCAAGCAATTGGCGGAGAGCGGCCAAACCTTGCAGCTTTGCTAATTTAGCGGCCGAAACGTCCGTTTGGAATTGCAGAAGTTGCAGCTTGATCTTGAGAAAATCACCTTCGCTCAAATCGCCCACGCGGAACCGCTCGTTGCTGATGTCCACTGTCTTCTGAAAACTGTCCAGATCCTGCTCTGCGAACTCGAGCGTTGACTCAGCCAAGAGCACGTCCACGAATTGTTGGCCTACGTTGAACACCAACTGGCGCTCGCTGTCGGAGACTTGAGAGCGAACGACTGCGGTCTGGTCGCGAGCGGCCTGAAGGCGGTGCTGTCGTTTCTTGCCACGTTCAAAGAGATAACCAACGCCAGCGTCGAACTGCGCCTGCTGATCAATGTACTCAGAGCTGAACTGGTTCGGCTGGAAAATGGGCAGGTACTGGGCGTCCAGACCCAATGTGGGGTTCGGACGCAGGTTTGCGGTGATTTCCTCAGCGAGACTCTGTTGAATGGTGGACCGCAGGGCCTGCAGTGCATGGTTGTGCTGCAGTGCCATGCGAATGGCGTCGTCCAGCGTGACCTCGGCCGATGGGGATGGCGAGGTTGCGGCTTGTGGCAGCGGGTTTGCCCGAGAGGGCGCAGAACTCTGCTGGCCCATTGTGAATACAGGCAAGAGAAGCACCGTGACAGCAAACGCAATTCCCTTCGTCAATTGCTAACTCCTCGCGCGCCCTCAATTGAGGGACATAGATCAGATGCATTGGAAATGAGAGGAGAGGAACGGGTCGCTAGGCGAGGGGAGGTGCTCGCGGCGTTACAGTGCGGAAAATCACCAAAAGGAAGGGTGGCACAAAAAGAAGGATTTCCAGCCGATTGATCGCTGGCGTAATTGCCAGGATCAATGCACACGTAGCGATCGCGGCGCCCACCGTGCAGCAGACCGGACAGGCGTGTGAGTCCATCGTCTGGGAGTTCAGGTCGACGCAACAGTGCAATTGCGCCGCGAGAAAAATGCTGGCGAGAAGCGACGCCAGGATCAAGACCAGTTTAGAGTTGGTAGGCAATCTGATTTTGAATTTCCTTCGCTGCCTTTCCCTCGAACCCATAGTACACCCGTATCGCCGGTTCGCCACAATGTGAAAGGTAGGCTCGGGGTACCTTCCGCGGGCCTTCGGATTGCCTCGGTGGGGCCCGAAAATGGCTTGCTTTTGACGCCATCGGGGCTCCCTTCCTCGGGAGTTCCAACGGACGCAGGGTTTTCCGCTTCAGAACGCCCCAAACCTCTCTGTGGCCAATGGACCGGCCAAAGCAAGGTTAGTGGCTGATTTCAACTTGGTAGGCGATCACGGTACCAGCTTCGTCGCGGATGGGCTCGATTTTGCCAATCGAGAAGCGTCCATCACGCAGCGCAGGACTGGCTTTTTGGAGCGCGTTGTGAAGATCGTTCTGCAAAGCGGGAGTTCGCTCAGGAGGAGCCAGCACGCGGGCGTCGACCTTGTAGATTTCGATTTCGCCTGATTTGGATACACGTTCGACTTGGGTGGAGTTCACCGGGAGACCGACCTGAGGCTGGTCGTGGAACCAGCGAGTCGGTGTGGCCAGCACGAAAAGCAGAATAAAGATGACCGCGACGTCATATTGCCAGGCGCCCCGCTCGTAGGACCACAGGAAGATGCGATTGAGGATTTGACCGAGGCCTGCCATTTTAGTCCGCCGGAATGCCGTCGACGATGATGCCATCGCGCATGTGAACAACGCGATCGAAGTAAACAGTGGCTTCGGGGTTGTGCGTGATCATGACGATGGTTTGCCCGAGGTCTTTGTTCAAGCGACGAAGCATCTCTAGGACGATTTCGGAATTTCTTGTATCAAGATTGCCCGTGGGCTCATCCGCGAGCAGAATCTTGGGCTCGTTGATGATGGCGCGCGCGATGGCCACACGCTGCTGTTCGCCTCCGGACATTTCCGAAGGACGATGATGCAGTCGTCCGTCGAGCCCGAGGAGTTTGGTGACTACATCGAAGCGGTGAGGATCGAATCCGTCGCCGTGGATGTATTGCGCGATGGCAATATTCCCCTTGGCGGACAGCGCGGGCAGAAGGTTGAAGCGCTGGAAGACGAAGCCGATTTTGCTGCGGCGAAGCTTGGTACGCTCCGCATCGGTCATCGTGGAGAGATCGTTGCCGTCGACAAAGACCTTGCCGCGCGAAGCCTGTGCGAGACCACCAATGACATAGAGCAATGACGATTTTCCGCAACCGGAGGGGCCCATCACCGCAACGGATTCGCCGGGGAGTACATCAAAATTGACGCCGCGAAGAGCCGGGACTTCCACCTTTCCGGCGTGATAAAGCTTCCAAAGATTCTCGGTTTTGAGTATCGGCTCCAAAGTCTTCAGCTCGGGCTCCGCCAATATGTTCGTCTGCGACTGTATTCTAACCGTGATTGACATGTGTGGCTAGGTTGCCGGAACTCCTTTTTAGTCGTATGAAAGTGCCTGAACCGCGTCCTTACGGCTGGCAAGCCAAGCGGGATAGCTGGCGCCGAACAGCGCACCGACAAGGGCGATCAGGCCGGCCCGGAAGATCCATCCGGGTGTAATCAAAACCGTGAGCGTCGGGAAAATCGCGAGAAACGCTGCGCGGACAAGGTAACTCAGGCCAACGCCCGCGGCAATACCGAGAAGGCAGAGGAGTGCGGTTTCGGTCAGAAGCGCTCGCACGATGAGGAGCTTGCTGGCGCCGAGTGATTTGAGCACGCCAATATCGCGCGTGCGTTCAAGCACGGTGGTGTACATGGTGAGGAATATCACCAGAAGGCCGATAGCAACGGCCAGGGCGATCATGGCGTTAATAAACGTATGCAGTCCGGGAATATTCGCGGAAGTCATTAGGCTCATGAAATCCTTGAGCGGGCGCACTGGGTGATTGGGAAGCAGCTGCCCGATTTCGTCGATCACGTCCTGGGTGTGTTCGGGGCGAGTGCACTTGACAAGAAAGATAGAGGCCTTATCGCGAGCGCCAACCAACTCCTGCAATGTAGTAATGGGGACAAACAGGCGGCCACCTTTGCCGTGCTCGACAATGCCCGCGACATTCCAGTCGTGATTGAACAGATTGAAAGTGCTGCCGACGCTGAGATGCTTGGCTTTGGCAGCCCAGTCGTCGACCAGCAGATCATCAGGGCCCTCCATATCGCGACCGGCTAGAAAAACGAACCCGCCAGATACCTCGCGGAAGGAGTCACGATCGATTCCGTAGACCACGTCGACCCCACCGGAAGAATTGAACTGGAGCAATGCGGGCGCGACCGCCTGAATGTACTTTAGCTCCGCCAATTTGTCGGCGATCTTTATGGGCATGGGGGAGCCGCTGAATCCGATGAGGATCTGCGCAGCGGGCGCTTGCACCATGATGTCCGCACCAATCCCTTCAATGCGCTTGGCCGTTTCCTGGAGCATTCCGGAGGTGAGCCCAACGATGACCACCACCAGCATGATTTCCACGCCGATGGCCAGCACCCCGATGAGTGTGCGCACCGGGCGATGAAACAGGTTGCGAAAAACGAATTGGCCCATCATTGCTTTTGGCCCTCGGCCGTGTCTGTCAAATTGACGATTTCTGCCCCTTCCGGCGGTTGAAGTTGGAAACGGTCGGACGTAAGGGATTCGTTTAGCGAAATCTTGGTCACGGCCAGGTCGAGGCGATATTCATCGTGAGGTCGATCGATGCGAATGGCGCGGGGATATTCTGTGAGAGAAGCAGCGGGAGTATCCAGAGGCTGCCAGTTAGAGTAGCGAACGTCGGAGAGCAGAACACCCTGGGGGCCATAGGACTGGAACCGCACCAGCCGGAGATCGGCACGATCGAACCAGATCTTGCGCAAGATCTCAAATTTGTAGCCCCCGCGAAGTACGGTGAGAACGTAATAACGCCCGGACTCATCGTTAAATTCCTCCCGCAGGGTTACTTCCTCCTTGCGAATTTCGGGCCAAAGGAGCGCGTCGACAAGATGCTGGGGACGAAGGTTTTCGATCGGTTTGTCGCTCGGGCGATGGAGGGAGACCGGGCCCATGAGGAATTTATTCTTGGGAGGAATGGAGACTTCGAAATCGCGGCCGTCACTGGCCATATCGAAAACGGTTTTGCCAACGACCGGCACCTGGCCAATCATACGGATGTTGTAGAGGCGAGAGGCGAGCAGGAATGCCTTGACTTCGTGATATTCACTGATCACTCCCGTGTAAGCGGATCCAGCAGAGGGCTTCAGTTCCACGGTAGCGTCAAGGGACTGGAGGTTGCGGGCGAGCGAATTGTAGCGATCGAGGAGTTGCTCAGGTGTGGCTTCCTGAGCCACAGGGCGATTGGCGACCGGAACCGTAGTCGTTTTGCTGACACCACCACGGCCACCGCAAGCGCACGCGATGGCCGACAGTGTCAGGCAAACCATACAATTCCGCGCGTTCTTCATCGAGATAACAATCATCCCCAAGCCTTAGGATGCAAATGAACGGCCAATGGAAAGCGCCAGGTAGCGCCACGCAGAGCCATATTGTCGCGATTGGGGCGAAGGAAGCACGTGGTGCTCGTGCGCATGCGCCGTGTTCGCAGGGTCAATTCTGCGCAACGGAATCAGGACAGTCCCCGAAGGCTCTGCACCCCCTATTTTAGCGTATTTTGAGAATTATTGGGGGCGGGCAATGTACACGTCGAAAGGCTGCAGGGCAGGACGAACACGGCGGATGATTTCGCTGGGCCACAAGGTCTCACTGAGCACCGTCACCCATCCGTCACTCGGTTGGCAGACGGCGCAGAACGTGTACCGGGAGTAAGCGGGCTGGTAGGCATCCAGGCCGCGACGGGAAAGCTCTTGTTCTAGTGCCGCATCTTCTGTCGTGGCGGTTGGACCACCCCGAAGCCCGAAGGTCTCCGATTCAAACCGCGCAAGGAGCATCCGCAGAAGTTCGAGCGAAGGTAGGGGGATCACCAGGCAACGCCAGGCGGCCTCGCGGTAGGCGATGCTGTGTGCTGCGCAGAACTCTCGGACGCGCTCGAGATGGCTGAAGAAGTCGAGGACGTAAGATTCTGTGCCCGCCAGAGCGATCAACGCCGGTGCCCAAATGGCAGCGGCTTCCGGACCACGAAGCGGCTCGCGGCTTTCCGTCTCGATCAGTTCAAGACCAACGGCCTTGACGTCTGGTCCAAGGTCCATGGCCTGAACATCCAGCGAATAAGGGGGGAGATCGGGCACAGGATTTTCTGCGTGCATAGCTACTCTTCGGCGGCCTCAATGTCGCCGAACTTTTCATGGAAGTCTGGCGAGGCTTTGCGCACTTCCAGCCAGTCGAAAAACGCGTCGGGGGTCTCCAGCCAGATGCGGAACCATTCCCCAATTTCCTTTTTCTCCTCGCGTTTGTGCGCTTCCACCTTGCGGTTGTGCGAGATCATTTCGGCGCGCCGTTTTCCCAGACGCGCAATTTCAAGGACGCGTTCGACCGCCGCCTTTTCGCCGTGAGCATGGAACCGCCGGAAGAGTTCGTCAAGGCGAGTGATGCTGACTTCTGCGTCCTGGAGTGTTTTGAAATGAAGGATGTCCTCGAACTCCTCTTCGAAGCGCTCTTCGGCCTCCTCGCGCTCAGTGAACTGCACCTTCCAGCCGACGGATTGCAGCACGTCGGAAATGTAGTCATTGGTAGATTTGCCCGCTTCACCATGGTCGGCAAGCAATTTGCGCCGGAGCTGATCGACCTCGGCGGTTGTCCATTTCTGGTGGCCGAGCTGTCGAGCAGCTTCGAGGATCAATTCCTTCTTCGTGTGCGGCCCTTCGGTCATCGTTTGCCTTTGTGGGCCGAACCGGCGGTATGAGCGGGATGCGCCTCAGTGACCGGTGGGTCGGCGGGTTCGCCGTTGAGAAGACGATGATATTTGGCCACATTTTCATTGTGTTGCGCCAGTGTCGAGGCAAAAAAGTGGCCGCCCTGGGTGTTGGCAACGAAGTACAGGAAATCAGTAGACGCGGGAGCCAACGCCGCGCGTATGGCAGATTCTCCTGGATTGCTGATCGGGCCGGGAGGAAGACCAGCATGAATGTAGGTGTTGTACGGTGAGTCGTAACGCAAATCTTTGAGGAGGAGCGGTGGCTTATATTGATCCATTTGTTTGAGAGCGTAAATCACGGTGGGATCGCACTGGAGAAGTATGCCTTTGTGAAGGCGGTTGCTGTAAACGCCGGCGACCAGTGGGCGCTCGTCGGGCTTGGGCGTTTCGGCTTCGACGAGGGACGCGAGCGTGACCACGGAAAGAAGAGGCGTCCCCGGAGTGAGCGGATCCAAGTGGTCGGGCCCGATCTGCTCGAAGGCTTCGCGGAATTTGTGCACCATCATGGTCGTTAGATCGGTAGCCCCCGCGTGACGCGGAAGATTGTACGTCGCGGGGAAGAGAAAGCCCTCGAGAGTTTTGGCCCCCGGCGCGAAATCCTGGACTTGCGAAGCGTCGCGGGCAGCCTTCAGAAAATCCGCGGCTTTTATGGAGTTGGCAGCCTCAAGGTTGTGCGCAATGTCGAAAATCGTATCGCCTTCTTTAACGGTGAAGGGTTGCTGGTACACCTCGCCATTGGCCAGCTTCCAGAAAACCTCTTTACCGGTAAGTGCATGATCAAAGAAGTATTCGCCGGCGAGCAGCGAGCGTTTTGGATGGCGACGGGCATAGAGTTCGAACGCAATGGAACTGCGGATGAGCCCATTTTTCTCCAGAAGATGTGCAACCGCGCGCTGCGAAGCACCATGAGGGACTTCAACGAAGACACCCTCGGCAGGAATTGTTCCCACGGGTTTTTCGACCGAATACCAAAGATAGCCAGCAGCGGCGCCGGCAGCGAGCAAAATCAGGAGAACGATGGTGAGAAAAGCTTTCACGCTCGAGCCGGCTCCTTGGCGATGGGGGTGCGAGCCAGATATTCGCGCAAAATGACCATGGCGGCAACCGCGTCCACCGTATATTTGCCGTCAGAGGTACGGGTAGATTTCCTGTGCCCGTCCCGCGTTTCCGTGTGGGTAATGCGCCGGCCGAGTTCCTCCTCGAGGAGGCGCTCTGCCTCCCAACTGGTCAGGCGTTCATCGACGAGCTCGACGGGCAGAGAAAGTTGCTTGCGGAGGCGTTCCGCGAAACGGGTTGCTTCTTCGGCCATTTCGCCAGGCGTGCCGTCGAGGCGGAGGGGAAGACCGACGACGATCTGTTTCACATGATGATCGCGGGCGAATTCGCGAAGCCGCCGCATGTCTTCATTGCGGTTGATGCGTTCGAAGGTGGTCTGGGGCTCGGCGATGCGCGCTTCCGAATCGGCAAGGGCCAAGCCGATTTTCTTGCGGCCATAATCGAGAGCGAGGATTTTGGCGGACGCAGGAGCAGAGAAGGGCGCGGCGGCGGGGGGCGTCTTAGAATTCTGCGTCACGGAATCAGTATAGCCCGAACAAGAGGAGGAGGAGGAGGACTCCGGGGATAGGTGGTAGGAGAGAGCAAAACGGCCCTATTTGGACTGCTTTGGTGCAAGCCAATCCCGCTTGCGGCGCTCCAGCGCTCAACGGAGACCATCGTTACTTTTGACAATAGCAGCCGGTTGGAATAGGTGAAAGCATGCGTTGCTTGCACAGCTGTTGAGCCTTGCCTGTTCGGGGAGGAATTCCATGCGATTAGCTGCCCTCGGTCTGTTCGTGGCAGGCCTGCTGCCGTCGCTCAAGCGCAGGTTCCTGTTCGCGAGGTTTTGAAGCAATTCATGAGCGCGCGAAAGGTGACTTCATCGCTATCAGCTTAATTACGTTCGCATTCGTTTTTGGCGGAGCGCTTCTCGGGATAACCCTTCGCGCCGTGTTGCCGCAGAGTGAATTGAGTTCTGATTCGAGAGATGTCGTGAAGTTAGGGATGGGACTGGTCGCAACCTTGGCTGCTCTCGTTCTCGGCCTACTGATCGCTTCTGCCAAGACATCGTTCGATACGCAAAACGTCGAGCTCACGGAGATGGCCAGCAGGGTCATCCTGCTTGACCGGGTTCTCGCTCATTACGGACCGGAAGCGAATGAAGCGCGCAGGGAGCTGCGCGGCTCCGTTGTCCACACTCTCGATGCATTGTCCTCGAAGGATGCTTCCCAATTGGAATCCACCAAAGGGGAGGTTCTCTTCGACGCAATTCAAGAACTCTCCCCAAAGGACGATGCGCAACGCTCGATCAAGGCCGACGCGCTGAGCACAATATTAGCCTTGGGACAGACGCGTTGGTTGATGGCCGAACAAAGTGTCAATTCCGTTTCTGTACCGTTGCTAACCGTGCTGATTTTCTGGCTTACCATTATTTTTACCAGCTTTGGCCTCTTTGCACCTCGCAACGTGACTGTGGTCGTCAGCTTATTTGTTTCCGCGCTCTCGGTTTCCGGTGCAATTTTTCTGATTCTGGAGATGTACTCTCCTTATACAGGATTGATTCACGTGTCCAGCGCCCCGCTCCGCGTTGCACTTACGCGTCTCGGCCAATAGTTTTTGTGTAGATGTGGTGAATGACCTTCCCACTGCTATCCGCCAATGCCTGTGCTCGCCTCAAACGAGCATCAGAAGAGTGAACAAGACCTGTCGTCCCCAACACCGAACCGTCCCGTTCGAGCATGACGAACGATGCATTCTGATCCGCCAACCATCGAAGAACGGCAAATGACACTGTGCCACCAGAACCGATCACAACTAAACGCTTTAGGCCGCGACCAACGCGAGGGAATCTGGCATAGCGCCGGTCAGGTCCGATTCCATCTTCGAGGATTAGGTGGCTTCGATCCACGCGGAGGGTCGTTCCCTAACCGAATAGCGTTACGGTCCCGGAAGGAGCATCTGCACTAAAATTGTGCAAATAGGGCAGTCCCGCTCCCTCCTACCACCTATCCCGGAGGAGGACTCCGCAGGCGGGAGCGGCGCGTTATACTCATCCCTCTTCTGAAGCGGTGTCCTAGGTCGCAGCCTGAAGCGTGTGTGGAAGATGGGCGTGGAGGTGGGCAATGGTTGACAAGGCGAGCAGCAAGATCGCGTTGGTTGCCGGCGGCACGGGAGGTCTCGGACGCGCGGTAAGCCTGGCATTCCTCGAGCAAGACTACAAAATTGCCGTCACCTATCAATTCCCGGATGAGTGGGAAGCGCTTCAAAAGGCCGCGGGTGAAAAGAGCCAACAGCTTGAGGCCCACAGCGTGGACGTCACGGAGGAAACCGCTGTGAGAGCCCTGATAGAGAATCTTGTTCAGAAGCACGGCCGTTTGGACGCGCTAGTCAACACCGTAGGTGGTTACGCGGGTGGCGTCAAGCTGTGGGAGATGGAAGCGAAAGTGTTTGACAAATTGCTGGCACTGAATCTGCGGTCCGGATTCGCGTTGTCTCGTGCCGCCGTGCCTGTGATGTTGAAGCAAGGTTTTGGAGCGATCGTGAATGTGGCCGCGAAAGCAGCATTTGACCATGCTGCAGGAGCATCCGCCTATGCCGCTTCCAAAGCTGGTGCACTTGCGCTGATGGATTCGCTTGCCGCCGATCTGAAGGGCAGCGGAGTGCGAGTGAACTCCCTACTTCCGAGCATTATTGATACGGAAGCCAACAGGAAGGCCATGCCCGGGTCGGACTTCGCCAAATGGCCAAAACCCCAAGACATCGCACGCGTGATTCTTTTCCTGTGCAGCGACGACGCCAAAGTCATACAAGGCGCGGCGATCCCCGTTTACGGGGATAGTTGAAGTTCGATCCAGGCAGCCGGATCGGACGGGCTTACTGGGGAGCGCCTTGCCAAGCGGAGTGCAGCAAACTTGGCGCAGACGATGCCAGGCTACTCCGGCATGATCACGGTTTTCTCTCTCGGTAGGGCATCGACTGTGGCCTTATCCACATTCAAGTGAGCGGCCACCACTTCGGGTGGCGTGTGCGCCAACCATTCAGAGAGCGCCAGATCCTGATAGTAGCTGCTCTTGAACATCTCCAGAAACTTCAAGTCGGTTGTGCCGGTGTTTTCGACATAGTGAGGAAGCGTCTTCTGGACGTAGCCCACATCACCCGTTTCAAAGTCCATCGTGCGAGCGCGTCCCCCGGTCGCAAAAACGGTCATGCGCCCCTTGTCGCCGAAGAAATATTGCCACTCGTCGGCATTGGGGTGCCAGTGGAGTTCGCGTATGTCGCCGGGTTTGATGGACACGATGGCGGCGGCAATGGTTGTGGCTACTTTGAAAGTGCTCGAATCAATGATGCGGACCTCACCACTCTTGTTGCTCTTGGTCGGCGGCATCTTCATCGTGCGAAACGCGAAATCGACCGGTGATGGACCTAACGCTCCCGCGGCCAGGCGGCGATCCTCTTCGAGCGGACCGGGGACTTTAGCCTGAAAAATAAATAGTTCCTTTGTTGGCATGTTCGCCAGAACCCTCTGGCTGACTCCAAAATTCTTCGCGACCACTTCCGGCGGCGTGTGCGCCATCCAGTCGGAAAGAAGGACCGCCTCGAATTCGGAAAAGTTCCCATCGTCGAAGACCAACAGGAATTCACAGCCGTCAGGTGCAAGTCCCTGAATCGAGTGCGGAATCCCAGGCGGGAAATACCACAGCTCATTCTCTTTGACGTCGGTGACGAAACTCTTTCCGTCCGAATCAACGCAGGTGATCCGCGCTGTGCCATACAACATAAATGCCCATTCCGCCGCGGTGTGCCAGTGCAACTCACGCACGCCTCCCGCCGTCAGCCGCATATCCACTCCGGCCAGGGTTCTTGAGATGGAAAGCTCGCGCTGCGTGACTTCGCGCGACCAACCCCCTTCATGGAGCCTCTTGTGTCCGAAGGAAAAGGGGTACTTGAAGGTCTGCACTCCGCCCGCATCCGTGGGAGGCGGATTCACGGAATCAGGGTTTGCCGCATCGAGCGCAACGTTCGTCGGGCCCGGATCGCTCTTGCTTCTATCGGACTTATAGTCCGACGGCTCCTGCGCCGCTAAGTTTTCTACAGAACGGATGCTTGCAGCAGCGAGCGCTGCCGAACTCACCCCCAGAAATCCCCTTCGCGACAATCCCTCTTTCTCTTGTTCTTCGGCCATGTCTGCCACCTTTCTCGTTCGAAGTCGATTCCGTTCGTGGATTCGAACCAGACCTGGGTTTAGTCTGTACCACGCAAAAAAAGAGCCGGAACACACTTGCACTTGGAAAAGAGGCGTTGCTCTCCACCGTTGCAGCCGAGACCGATCCCTCCCTAACGCACGGATCGGCTCATCATTCACAACGATGTGGCGGAGATTGTGCCACCATGCCTCTTGCGATCGCAATACCGCGCCTCGTTTATTCCCTTTGCGCGCTTCGTTGGTCACGAGGTAACGGCAGCTTCCGAGGGTTAGGGTTGACGGCCTCGTGCGCCGGACTGGAAATCGTTCCACATGTCGAGACTCTGAAGTTCTTTGTCCAGCCCAGTTTCTTTCAGGAGAGCCTCGAGTTCGGCACGAGACTGGCGTTTGCCAATCGGCTCCAGGCGATCCGCGATGCCCCAGGCAGTGACGGCGGCGAGAACGGTGTTGAGCTTAAGTTCCCGTAGGTCGACCTTGTCGAAGGTGTCGGACGCGGCGTGATAGTTCTGGAGATAGTTGGCGACTTCCTGATTGGCAACTAACGTGGGAACGCCCTCCAGCAGAAAATCGAGATGGTCTGTGCCTGTGGTGGCGTCGAGTGTCTGCTCGTCTACACCCCAACCGGCGAACGGTTTGAGTATCTCGTGGATCGCGGATTCGATGTCATGACGGCCGCCGAGAGAGTAGCCGGTGACGCGGCCGATTCCGGAATCGAAGATCACTACGCCGCGATATTTGTCCATTTCCGCCCTGTGGGCGCGCACATAAGCCCACGAGCCGAGGAGGCCCTGCTCTTCGCCGGAGAAAAGAATGAAGCGAATGGTGCGGCGCGGCAGGAGTCCGCTGGCCTTGATGGCGCGAGCGGCTTCGATGACCATGGCCGCATTGCAACCGTTATCGAGGGCGCCGGTGCCGAGTTCCCAGGAATCCAGATGAGCGCCGAGCACAACGATCTCATCCGGCTTTTCATAGCCGCGAATTTCGCCAATCACGTTTTGTTGTTCAGCCGGGCCACTGATGGTGTTGGGCAGGGAAAGGTGAAGACGAACCTCGTTGGGGTAGGCGAGGGCTGTGCGTTGCAGGCGCAAGCCGTCTTCGCGCGCGAGGATCGCTTGCGGAAGCGCCTCCAACCTTCCGTCAGGGGAATTCGTATGACGATAAAGGAGCTTGCGCTCGCGCTCGCCAGTCCAGAGGATAGCGGCAGCACCCGTTTTTACGGCGCGATCGATGATCGGTGGAGGCGCGTCGTATTCGCGAAACAGATCCTGCCAGGTGTTGCTGACTTCCGTATGGACAAGCAGGATGGCGCCTTTGAGCGAAGAACCCGCACGGGCGAAATCAGCTTCGGTGCCTTTGCCGACGTAAACGAGAGGAGCTTCAATGCCGTTTGCCGGAGTGGCGGGAGACAGCCCGAGAGAAACGAGTGAGACCGGAAAGTGGGCGGGGCCCAGTATCTCGAGACGCGTGGCGCCTTCGCTCCATGCGTGTGGGAGCATGTAGTTCTCGGTGTGCACTTCGACGCCTGCGGCGCGGAATGCTGTGACCGCCCAATCGACAGCTTTTGCCATTTCGGGTGAGCCGGTAACGCGACCACCGATGTCATCCGTGAGCCGGCGAAGATTTTCCGCCAGCGGCGATTCACCCATGACGATGGGTGTGATCTTGGCGGCGGCCTGTGCGCACGAGGAGGGTTCCGTGGCGGAGCACGCGCCGGATCCTTGGATCATTTGGATGGGGTGAAGCGGATCGGTTTTTACGGGCGGGAGTTGTGCGAAGGCAGAAAAAGCAAAGAAGCAAAAAAGCAATGAGGCAAGAACGATTCTGGGGCTGCGCGTTTGCATCAGGAAGATCCTTTGATCAGAAAGTCGATGAGTGTGCCAGCGAATTATAGCGCAGGGCGAAAAAAGAGAATTGCTTTTCAACGTGGCGGAGATATGCTGGCGACAATTCGTTCCCACGGAGTCAGCGATGAACGACAAACAGCCCATTCGTCCCAGCGGATGGTTTTACGTACTTGGTGCGGCGGTGATTCTTGCCGGCATGAGCGTCTTCGTTTACTCGCTCTTCCAAGGAGTTTTTCATCTTACCGACAATCTGACACAAGTGGTTGTGCCGGGCGGGAAAGACCTCACGCTTCAACCTGAGCGAAAGTACACGATTTTCCTGGAAGAACAGTCCGTTGTGGACGGTCGAATTTATTCGACCACGACCAATCTTAACGGATTGACATGCCAGGTGAGTTCCCAGACCTCTGGAAAACAGATCGACACACACCGGGCGAGAAGTTCCACGAGCTACAATTTGGGCGGGCGTTCGGGCCGATCTGTGCTCGAATTTCTTACAGAGGAAGGGGGTACTTATCACCTGGCCTGTGACTACGAGGGAGACAGGCAAGGGCCGAAAGCGGTACTCGCGGTTGGTTCCGGTGTGACCGAAGCCATGCTCAGGACGATCCTGACATGCTTCGTGTCGATTTTCGGCGGCGGCATCCTCGGTGCAGCCATCCTCGTCACTGTTTTTCTCTTAAGAGAGCGTGCCAAAAGAAAAATGACACCCATTCCGGGGGTGTCGTTCCTATAGCACCGGGGCAGGCACGTCTAGCCCGTCTTTGCCTCGGCAACTAGATTCACAAATGGCATCGGAAACGCGAGCCACCTGTGCCATTTCGGCTACGTCGTGGACGCGAACGATGTGAGCGCCGAGGAGAATGCAGGCGGTGACGGTGGCGGCGGTGCCCCACAAGCGCTGATCGGGAGGCGCAGGTTTGCCGTGACGCCCCATTGTGGCGCCGATAAAACCTTTGCGGGACGCTCCGACCAATAGTGGATAACCAAGCTTGGCAAGCACAGGGAGGCTGGCGAGTAGTTCGTAGTTTTGCGCGTACGATTTGCCGAACCCGATGCCGGGATCAAGGATGATTTGCGGTTTAGAAACGCCGGCACGGCGAGCAATGGATACGGAATGACGGAGGTCCGAGGTCACATCACGAACAATATTTTTCGCAAACGGCAGCTTCTGCATGGTTCGCGGAGTACCGCGCATATGCATGAGAATCAACGGGACTCTGTGTTGCGTCGCGACCTGGGCAAGCCGACGATCGTGCTTCAGCCCGGAAATGTCATTGAGTATCTCGGCTCCTGCCCCAACGGCAACTTCGGCAACCGCAGATTTTTGTGTGTCGATGGAAATGGGAATTTTCAGCCGACCGCGGAGAGCTTGCAGAACCGGCAAAAGGCGCCGGAGCTCTTCCGCCGCGGAAATCCCCCCGGAACCCGGCCGAGTCGATTCCGCTCCAATGTCCAGTATATCCGCGCCGGCTTTTTGCATGGCCAAGGCGGCTTTCAGGGCTTTTTTCACACTGAAGAACTGCCCCCCGTCGGAAAAGCTGTCAGGAGTGATATTGAGGACTCCCATGATCAGTGTGCGTTCGCCGAGAATGAGCGTGCGCGTAGGAAGTTTCAAGCGGTAGAGTTTGCGACCCGGCATCGTCGTGATGGGTGTGGGATTCCTTCGTTAGGCTCAGAATGACAGATTCTTACCAACTAATCTAAATCGAAATCACGAATGGGTTTCCCGGCAGGAGCGTCTTTTGCCTTCTTCATGGCTTCTTCGAATTTCTTGGCGAGGATGTCTTCTTTATTGGTTTCCTGAAACCATGAATCGGCAAACTTGTCTTCCCGCTTTCTGTTTTGTTCTTCGAGGATGCTGGAAGCTTTCGTGAGGTCGACATCCGGCCCGGGCTTCACCGCAGCGGTATGCGACAGCACAGCGCCAAAAATTGGATCGATCACCAGCTTGGCCTGGCAGCAGGGGCAAGTCACGTTCAGGTTTTCGCCGTCTTTCCGTCCCATGGCGTTATTTTACGCCCTTTTTCGGAAAATGAGGCTTGCCCAGTAGATTGGCGGCCATCCCCAGGCCGTAGTCGGGGTGGATCCGGAAGTTCCCGTAGAGCAGCTTCCGGAGGATAGGCGCTGGACGCGCGTACCAACTGGCCCAGCCGAGCGGCGAATCTCCATTCATGTCTTTCGCGTCGACGATGGCGCCAGCATCGAGCAGCAGCTGAATCGCTTCTTCATCGCCAAAAGCGGCGGCCCGGTGCAACGGGGTTTCTCCTTTTGTCAGACAATCGCGCATGAAGCAACCCGTTTCCACCGAATTCTTGGTCTTGCAGTTGGGATTCGCGCCGTGCGCCAGGAGCACCTTCAGCACTAGGTTATGGGCCAGCCGACGCGGAGTGCAAAGCGCGGAGTGCAAGGGAGTCTCTCCTGTGTCTTCGTCGTGCCAGTTGGGGTCGGCATCCTGTTCCAGAAGGAATTGGCAGAGCCGCCAGTGCCCGTGGAACGCCGCGCCATTGAGGGCCAGATTGTCGCCGAGTGAGTCCAGTGTTGCTCCCTGGCTCAGCAGATACTTCATGGCGCTTACGTCGCCGTAATAAGCACACCATTGCAGCAGCGAGACAGCGCCTTCCCCAGTGGAATTTGCGGGGTAGCCCTCCGCGAGATACTCGAAAATCAAATCGGTGCGGCCATCCCGAATTGCTCCCAGTATCGACATAGGGGCCGATTCTAGCACACGCCATGAGCAAGGAAAAAAAAGGGGCGCAAGCGATTGCGCCCCTCAGCGAAGAATGGCAATTTGGTGTCGTCTAGGCCTTAGCCGGCGAGTCGCCGCGGGTGAAGCCGGGAGCGGGCCGCAACTCCGGGCGCACGACTTTTGGGTCGGTACTCGGCGCGCCTTGCGGTGGGGGAGTCGGAGGCGTTCGCGGCTTCTCTGGAAGAGTCTTGCCTTCCATGAGCATGCGCACTTCGTTAGCGTCGAGAACTTCGCGCTCCAACAGAGCCAGAGCGATGTTTTCGAGAGTGGAGCGGTTGGCCTCCACGATGCTGCGCGCCTTCTCGTAAGCTTCGTTGACGATGCGCTTCACTTCCTTGTCGATGTGCAACGCAGTGTCTTCACTGAAATCGCGATGCTGGGCGATTTCGCGCCCGAGGAAGATGGCTTCTTCCTTCTTTCCATACGCGAGCGGGCCCATGTTGCTCATGCCCCATTCGCAGACCATATTGCGAGCGATGTCCGTGGCGCGCTCAATGTCGTTGCCTGCGCCAGTAGTGATATGACCGAGGAAGATCTCTTCGGCGGTGCGGCCACCCATGAGAACGGCGAGCATGCCTTCGAGATATTCCTTCGTGTAGGTGTGTTTGTCCGCTTCGGGCAGTTGCATCGTGAGGCCCAGAGCCATGCCGCGCGGAATGATGGTGACCTTGTGGACAGGATCGGCGCCCGGCGTCATTGCCGCGATTAGCGCGTGGCCTGCCTCGTGATAGGCGGTGTTCTTCTTCTCCTCATCGGAGAGAATCATAGACTTGCGCTCAACGCCCATGAGGACCTTGTCCTTGGACATTTCAAAATCCGCCATAGTGACAAATTTGCGGTTCTGTCGTGCGGCCCACAGGGCGGCTTCGTTTACCAGATTCGCGAGATCAGCGCCGGAGAAGCCCGGCGTGCCACGCGCGATGATGGAAAGTTCGACGTCATCCGAGAGCGGCACCTTGCGTGTGTGGACGCGGAGAATCTCCTCCCGACCCTTGACGTCGGGTCGCGCGACGACTACGCGGCGATCGAACCGGCCTGGACGGAGCAAGGCGGGATCGAGAACATCAGGCCGGTTGGTGGCGGCGATCAGGATCACGCCTTCGTTGGATTCAAATCCATCCATCTCCACAAGCAGTGCGTTCAAAGTCTGTTCGCGCTCGTCATGACCTCCGCCCAGACCTGCGCCACGATGGCGGCCGACGGCGTCGATTTCATCAATGAAGATGATGCAAGGCGCATTCTTCTTGCCTTGCTCAAATAGGTCGCGAACGCGGCTGGCGCCCACGCCCACAAACATTTCCACGAAGTCCGAACCGGAAATGGAGAAGAAGGGCACGTTCGCTTCACCCGCGATGGCCCGCGCTAGCAAGGTTTTCCCGGTCCCCGGAGGTCCAACCAGGAGCACGCCCTTCGGTATGCGCCCGCCCAGCTTCTGGAACTTCTGCGGGTCTTTCAGGAATTCGATAATTTCCTGGAGTTCTTCTTTGGCTTCGTCGCTGCCGGCCACATCCTTGAACGTTGCTTTTTTCTGTTGCGCAGACAGCAGACGAGCGCGCGACTTGCCGAAGCTGAGCGCCTTGTTACCGCCGGCTTGCATCTGCCGCATCAGGAAGAAGACAAAACCCGCAAGAAGGAGTAGCGGCAGCGCATTGAGCAGGATCAGCACCCAGTCCCCACTGCGGACTTCCTTCACATTGAGTTGCACTGCCTTGTCTCGCAAAGCCTTGGTGATTTCCGGAGAGTTCTCCTTGGGCACCGTGACATGGAACTTGCGATTGGCGGGGCGTACGTATTCGCCTTGCAACTCGTAGCTATTCGGAGAGAGGTACAGCGTGACTTCCTTCACGTCTCCCTCATCGACCTTGGCCATAAATTCGCTGTAGCTCGGACTGTCCTCGCGAGCGGCCTGGCCGTTGCTGGATACCAGCTTCCAGAGCATGACGCCGAGGAAGACGATGGAGATCCAGAAAAGAATTGTTTTTGCCGTAGAACTGGAATTCACATTAGCCTCACAATGTAGCCCAAAACCAAACTGCCAGAATCTTCCGCGCCCTCACCGCTTCTGCTTCTTGCGCGCTCCGGACTTGCCAGAGCCATTCGCGGATGCCCCCGCGACCAAGTTCTTGCTATTCCGGCCGGTGCCGTTGGAAGCTGCCAGCCCGTACCCCGTCCACAATAGGTTAGATGCAGTCCGGAAGCCAAAGTAATCGGGCTCCAAGGCTACGTGGCGTTTGGACGTCTTGTCCAATAGAACGGCAAGTCGCAACGACCGTGGTTTGCTTTCGCCCAGCCGGCGAAGCAGGAAATCCTGGGTCACGCCGCTGTCCAGAATGGAATCAAGAAGGAGAACGTCGCGGCCCCTGAGCTCGGAGTGATCCCTCGAGGCAGTGGTCGCCGAACGATTGGCAAAGAAGACCTCGCGGCGCTCCCGGCCGGCGTGTTCGACGTCACGGACATCTTCGCGCACAAAGTGCAGCACGATCGGCACGTCAATGGCGCGAATGAGATCTGCGGCAAACATAAAAGAACGGTCCATGGTGACGACAATATCGAGCCGGCGGCCTTGGGCATCGCGCGAGATCTGGCGGCCAAGCACCTTCACGCGAGTGGCGATGCGCGCCGCAGAGACGGTGGTCACCTTTTTCATGGCTACGATAACGAAACCTCGGTTATCACGACTCCTTCACGAGTGCCGTTGCCAACCGCAAAATCCGCGGCAACCGGCAAGCCGCGAGTCCAGGCGATTTCCCCGCCGGAGGTCATCACCGGCCAGGAGATTTTTTCCCAACGGCTGACGCCCAGCTCGTTCAACAGACGCGATAGTTTGTGGTGTTTCTGATGGCCGACGGGTCGCATGGAATCACCCGGTCGCCAATTTCGCACCACGAGGGGCATACGTATCCTGTCACGGTCCAAGACCGCCCCTGTAACACTAGTTTCTCGCCCTTGGGGAGGCCAGTCAATCACCGTGAACCGCAGGCAGCACGATTGTTCCGTGAGAGGCACGTCGACCAGGCGGGAGCCGAGATCGACGGCATAGGAGAAAGGGTGCGGCACGGTTTTCGATTTGCCCGCAGCGTTTTGCGGAATCGCTCGAAAAGAAAGGAAATTGCGCCCACGACGGACTTCCACGCCCCCCGGAAGTGGAAGAGATTTGCCGCTGTCAGTCTGCTGCGCCAAACGAAGCACGGCGTCAACGTGAATAGAGCTTAGCTGCCCCGACCGTGGTTTCACTTTCTTGACCAGCAGGCGAATCATTCGCTTGCTCATAGCCTGCGCGGCGTGGCGGGACCAAAGATCCCGTAAGTCTTTGGATTGCTCCAATGGCGGGTGCGAGGAAACGAGGTCGCCAAGAGAAATGCGCCACTCGCCGTTTTCTTCCTTCCCATTCAGAAAGATGCGTAGCTCCGCGGAGCTCTCGAGCCACGCGTCATCATCGCGCGCGAGGTCGGCAAGTTGGCACAAATGCTCGACAACCGCGGGCTGGAATTGCTTTTCGAGAACAGGCATGAGCTGTAGACGAATGCGGGCTCGCGTTCGTTTGGTGTCCCGATTCGAACTGTCTTCTCTCCAAGGCTGGTAGCAGGAACGAAGGTAAGTGCGAAGCTTAGCGCGGCGCAGTTTGAGCAGGGGACGGATAACGCACCCCGTTTCAGGGTGAATGCCCCCGAGTCCAGCCAGGCCGGTGCCGCGAAAAATGTGAGCCAGCACGGTTTCGGCCTGATCGTCGGCCGTGTGCGCGACCGCGATTCTGTCCACATGCCCCTTGGCGACCAGCCGCTCGAAGAAGGCATACCGCGCACGTCGCGCGGCGTCTTCGAGGTTGGCACGCTCGCGTTTGGATTTCGCGGTGACGTCCTCGCGATCCACGAAAAAAGGAAGGCCGTACTGTTTGGAGAGCTTGGCCACAAATTTTTCGTCGGCATCGGAGGCGCGTCCGCGGAGCTTGTGATTGAAGTGAACAACCGAAAGAACGATTCCAAGCTTTTCGCGAAGTTCGAGGAGAAGCCGGAGGAGGGCAACCGAATCAGCGCCACCGGAAACGGCGACGCCGATACGCACGCCTGGACGCAGGGATTGCTGGGACCGGAGAGCAGCGAACAGAGTCGAATCCGCAGTGGGAGGCGAGCGTCTAGGCGATTTGGAGCGCGATGCTTTCTTGGGCATGGCGGCGTGTCGCTATCCTAGCAGTGTGGGCGAAGGAGGTCGAGATATTGCGGACAAGCGGCCCACCGTGCCGCGCCCTAGTCAGAGACGAAGTCTAGAGTTCCCGGGAGAGGTGGAAGAGGAAAAGCAGCGAGAGTTGAAGATCCCGGAAAAGATTTAGTGGGACTTTATGAACGGGGATGCGGAAGAGGCTGCGCTCGTCCCAGCGCTGGCGGACGTTCGTCCAGAAAGCTTGCAGGTCGGCGCGTGTGTAAACGCAGTTGGAGACCACGAGGGGGCTCCACTTGGCCCAAAAGAGCTGTACTTTGGAGGGCACAGAGAGGGTTGGAAAATGTTCCTTGGCGCGAACGTAGGCCGCTTGAAGATCGGCGAGCTTGAACTGGTCGTATTTTTCGCGCAATTTGGCAAATTCTTCCGCCACGCGCTGCTCGGCGCCCGAGGGATGACGTGTTTGCAGCCAAAGCTCTTCCATCTCAGCAAGGACGCGGAGCATGCCGCGGAGATGATCGCGCACTTCCTTGATGCGGGTGGTGTAATAGCGCCACCGCGAAAGAATGGGCATGCCGGGCCGGCGCGTCGTCCGGCCTTTCAGCCGGAAATAGCCGGACATCATCGGATGGCGGCCCTCGGTCTGAATGGAATTCTTGTACCACAGGAAGCGTAGAAAATTGTTCCAATAATTGGCGCGTGAGCCCCGCTGCAGAATCCCCTTCATGTTTTCGAGGCTGTAGAAGGTGCGCCAAGCTTCGAAATACGTTTCCTTCCAGGAACCGTCCTTCAGGTAAGGATGATGGGTTACTTCATGCTGCGAGTCGTACAGATTGAAATCGGGGTGCATCCACTCCCCGCGGCGCATCATCTGGAGGTGATCCATGGAGCCCGGTAGGGGCATGAGGATAAAGAAGGAGGCGTGGTCGGGACGGACCTCATTCATCAGGAACTTGAGATCGCGGCGGATGGAGTCCACCGTGTCAAACGGAAAGCCAAGGATGTAACCAACGTGCGAAGAAATGTCCGAATCGCGATAGGCCTGGATGAGCTGGCGATACTCGCTGACTTGGTTTTGCTTCTTCCCGGCAGCGGCCAGATTTCCGGGGTCCACGCTTTCCATGCCGATGAAGACATTAATGCAACCGGCCTGGCGGGCTTTGCTGACGAAGTTCTTGATTTTCCAGGAAAGGACGTCGACCTGCATCATGAATTCAATGGGGATTTGTTCTTCGTTTCGAATTTTGATGAGTACATCGAAAATCGCTTCCCAATTCTTGTTGCGAGCGAAATTGTCATCCGTGAAGAAGTAGAAAGTGATGCCGTTATCGCGGTAATTGCGCCGAATGGATTCGCCAATGTGCTCGGCGGAGCGAAAACGCATCTTGCGGCCCTGCACGTTGATGATGGTGCAGAAGGTGCATTCAAATGGGCATCCACGGCCGCAGTCCAGGGTTCCGAAGTTGGAAGCCGCGAATTTCCGGAGATATTTCTTGCGAATGGCGGGAATGGGCTTGGTGTAGAGGTCCGGTTTATTGTTCAAGAAGTCGTACATGGGCTTGAGTCGGTTGTTCACGGCGTCCGACAGCAGGTCTCCCCAGGTTTCCTCCACCTCGCCCTTCACGATGGTGACGCCTTCGTCCATCAACTGCTGAATATCCGCGGGAATGTCCGGTAGGAGCGCGAGATAGCCACTGACATGGAATCCGCCGATTAATACGGTCAGTCCGGCCTTCCGAAACGTGTGGGCGAGATCGCAAGCGCGGGGAAATTGATTGGTCTGCACGCCCACGAGGCAGACGATCGTTTTGACCAGTCCCCAATATTGCGAGCGGCAGATGCGCTGGACGGGGATTTTGTCCACCGTTTCATCGAACAGGTGGACCTTCACGTTCCAAGCGTCGCCGAGACGATTCTGTCGGACGACATCTTCTGTGAGCCCCGCAAGGCAGGCGAGGGTGTTACTCGGAAGGACGCCGCGCCAATGGCGAACCACATAACCATCGTCATCGTATTGCGAAGGCTTAATCAGGAACAGCTGCAGAGGTTTGCGCATTTTACCGGCCCAGGTCATGGCCGGAGTCGCTGGCGGGAGCGAAGCCGGGAAGACCGCGTAATCGTGGCACAACGCATAAGATGCTGCAACAAGAGTCTGCGGTAGCGAGGGGCCGAAAGGAGTGCGAGAGGGTTAAGAATGAAACAGGGCTATATTGCCTTTCCGCACGCTTTGCCCGGAAAGCAGAAAGAGGGGAACGACGAATCATTCGGAACGGTGCGTTTCCGTCACCTGAGGCCGGGGAGCGCATGACGCTATCGACGAAGGACTTGGCTAGGTGATTATGTATCTGACACAGAAACGTTATAGGCTCCAAAATGAGATGCCGTGACAGGGCAGTTTTAGTTGTCGTCTACTCCATTGTAATCTGTGCAATTCTTTGCGGTATATGTCCTTACAGGAGTTTGTGGCGCGAGAAATATGCAGTACTTAGTCCAGTGTTTGGTACGGGAGAAGTCCGAATAGAAAACCGTCGCATAGGCGACGAAAAATATCTTCCCGGCTATATAATCGTCCCAATCAGCTTGGCTAAGTATCACGGCTTCAATGTGTTCTCCAGATGTGTGTTGCATGGCAAGCCCTCTTACTTCAGGCTCATTTGGAAAGAGAGTCCCAGTCGTGAAACTAACCCAAGCTTCTCCATAATCCAACCGTGGCTCTTTACCATTTCTTACCTTTTCAATTGCAAACTTGCCGTCCAAACTCTTACCGGGAGTTTTCCCGCTGTTAATCATGTGCAGATTGCCACCGATGGGAGATTGAACCTGGGCAATGAAGTTATCGAAACTCAGCTTCACCCAAGGGCGCTGATCTTTTTGCATAATATTGAGCTGACCGCCCATAATAATGAACTGGTAGATACTGGCTCCGGCGAGTACGCCGGTGAAAATCATGATGAGCCAGTCTGTCAGACTCGATCGTTTAATGACTTCGCGAAATCCCATAGGGTGCTCCTGTTCATTCTGAGTATCGCTTGTTCCTGTTGTGCAATTTTCTGTTTCACTTTTGGAGTCTACGGCTACAAGGGAAATCTTCTTCATGTGCTGCTGTGCATTTTTGCGGGGATTATGTTTCTTATGCTTGTGTTTTCGCTTGCTCATGCGTCCTACGCTAGTGGAGCGAAACGTGAAGAACTAAAAGCTATAACACAATCAAGTGCCACGCAAGGTATCTCTTAGCCTCTGCAAGACGAAAATTGACAATTACTGGCATGCTTGCCTATAATCTATGGCAGGAGTGTCAGTATGAACGATGTTTTTACTCTTTTGCGCCAGAAAGAAGAGCAATTGCAATTGTTGTCTCGTCAAGTTGAGGCCCTTCGCGTTGCGGCTCAATTAATCCGAGAAGAAGAAAAGTTGCTCGGCAAGAAAGAACCAGAAACACCCTCCCAGCCAGAAATGATTTGGGCTGTGCTATTGGAGAACAAAAAGGCCATGCATGTGACCGAGATTTCGAAGAGTATCAAGAAGAAATATAAGGTCAACCTAAAGCCTTTATATCTCACTTCGATAATCTATCGCTGCATGAAGGCGGGCAAAATGTTTCGGAAGGAAGGACCGAATACGTTCGGTTTACTAGAATGGCCTTCGAAGGCGCTAGAGGTGAATGTAGAGGATAGTTTGCAACTTAAAACGGCTAGCTAACGGTCAGGTTAGCTAGCCGCCATAATTGACGAATTTGAACGCCCCTAGAAGGGAGACGCTCTAAGTGTTTTTATACAACATTCGCGGGCCACCAGCAAGCCACAAAAATCCCTTGGAAGAGTGAGGGGGAGTGGCTTTCGCTGCTCCCCTCCATAATGCGGGTCCGTGGCCGAGCGGCTTAAGGCGCCGGACTTATAATCCGAGTGAACGTGTTCGCGCACGTTCCGAGGGTCCGAATCCCTCCGGACCCGCCATTATGGTAACATGCGGTTAAGATGAAAGTAGAAAAACAAAAATTCGATGCTGTATTGAGCAAGCTGATTAAGGCAAAGCCTGTGCCGCGCACTTCAATAAAGTCTACAGGTAAACGAAGCTCTAAAGAGCCGATACTTAAACTGCGCTAGTACATATATTGCTCAAGAGCTTTTTCTAGCTTTTCTCGATGTTCTGTTTTACCTAAGCGCTCAAGGATATTTCGGATCGTAAAAATGTCGAATCGCGCCCTGTTTCCGTCGCGAAAAAGATAAGGGGCAGTCATCACTGACCGCCCCTTAAACTTTTCTGGTTTCTCTGGCATTTGACGGTCACCCCATCTAACTTGACCGTCAGGGAATACTTCCAAGACGATGATGCCTATGGCCTCTAGTTCTTTCTTAAGTCCCTCATAGTCGTAGTTAGCACGCAACGGCATAGGCGGTGTTTATCAGGTTTACGATGGCACCGTTTACTTGCGCTTCGCTTTCAGTCTTGCGCACTTGACGCGCCTTATCTTTGGCCATGGCATCGCGGAGGAATTGCCAAGCTAGGTCAGCGGGATGAAAAATATCCTGCAGGTTGTCATTCTCAAGGGCAAACTCAACTTGCCGGAAGATAAGCTTGTCCATGATGGCGGGTAAATCTTCTTTGCGGTCTGCCGTCGCAACAAGACCCATTTCTATACATGTCGCGACAAAGACTCCTTCCTTCTCCTCATATACGGTATTGAATCTGAGTTCCATAGCTACGCTACTCCATTCGGGACTTCTGGGCGGGTTCTATACACCCTACTCTAATCCTTGTCAATAGTCTCTAGTATAAATGGTGTGATCCAAGCCGTCAATTAGACACAGTGTGAATTACTCGTTACTGGCCACAGGGCCAGTGGCCGTAAGCTTCGCATAGGGCAGGGCTTTACCGTGTGCCAGATTCTTCAGTGTGGCATCAAACATCTGCAATTGCTCGCCTCTGCGGTTAAACCGATAGGAAAACTCATTGCAATAGCGGCCCAAGTGCTTTATCGAAACCTTGTGGAATGTGCCATAGATACCGCGCTTGAGCAGGGAGAACGCATTTTCAATGGTATTGGTGTGGAGAGCGCCAATCGCATAGCTGCGCTGGTGATTGATGGTGAAGTGCGCTTTGAACTTCCGCTGGCCGATTATGCTGTAAGTAGAGAAATCATCCGTCATGAGGGTCGCATCGGGGCTGACGTTCTTATCTAGGACAGGCTCAATTATCTCAATCTTGGCATCTTTAATGGGCACAAGGCGCAGTTTGCCGCCACGCTCAACCATGCCCAGGACCACATCGCGCTTGTCCTTCTTCACGTAGGGGCGGCCTTTGCGAGGTTTCTTGGGAGTCAGGTAGGTTTCATCGGCTTCAACGACGCCAGTCAGCAATCCACCTTCTTGCATGGCCTCGCGGATTCTGTGGCACAGATGCCAAGCGGTACGGTAATTCACGCCCAAATGACGTTCGATCTGCTTTGCAGACACGCCTTTCTTGGCCTCACAGACGAGCGCAATAGCCAAAAACCACTTAGTAAGCGGTAGGTGCGTGTCATTGAAGATCGTGCCGCTAGTGGCGCTGAATTGCTTCCCACAAGACAAACACTGAAATAGACGGGTGCGCTTATTCTCGCCAGCAGAGCGGGTGATCTTGGAGACATGGCCAATCAGCCCGCAATGCACACAGCCAATCTCGCCATTGGGCCAGCGCA
>Ga0181523_10000113_pt1 | contig 81983 bp, 73 predicted proteins | sample PEATcosm2014_Bin_43_FD_119752 | JGI IMG/M metagenome (GOLD analysis project Ga0181523, IMG submission 119752) | Peatland microbial communities from MTU Mesocosm Facility, Houghton, MI, USA - PEATcosm2014_Bin05_30_metaG | ecosystem: Environmental > Terrestrial > Soil > Wetlands > Peat | place...
AGCTGCAGTCTTTCATCCATTACCGAACACTCCTTCCAAGGCATCACTCCCTCCCCATTACAGGGAGAAAGTGTCACCTATGTGTCCGGTACAATGTGTTACCTATGTCTCAGGCCGCTCAATGGTCGGTTGCACATCTCAGTGTATGGACCTCTCTGCTTTTGGTGCATGATTGGTGCATTTTAGGTCTTTTTCGAGTTCTTGGCCCAAAAGATTCATCGCATTTACTTGGTTTTCCTCAACAGTCTTCACGTAACTGTTCATCGTGACGCTGAGGTTGGCGTGGCGCAGGACGGATTGGATCGTTTTGTCCGGGACGCCCGCTCCATGCAATGTGGAGGCAGCTCCGCGACGAAATCCGTGGAAACCTTGCCATAGTGGCAACGATTCGTCCCGCTTGTAAAGATGCCTTTCCGGTTTGTGTTCGTCCTTTTGCTTTCCGATCACCCGTATTGCTCAGTCTTTGGCAGCTGCGATTACTTTTGCGGCGGTCGCTTTATCCTCCGCTGTCAGTTGCTCAGGTCCCAGGTTGTAGGTCAGTTTGTCGATCGTGCCGGTGAAGCGAAATGGTAACTGGTACTCGAAGTCGTCCACACCCGTTCGCGTGTCGCTTCCGATATCGAATGTCTCGTCAATGGCCATGAGGAACGGGATTGTGTGAGGAACCGTCTTCTTATCCACTTCCTTGCCATCTACCGTGAGTACGCCTGTCCCTCCCTTGCCGGGGCCCGGACCGTCGTACTTGAACGTGAAGGTAATGGTGTGCTTGCCTGCGCCGAGCGCGGGACCTTCCCACTTGAACCGCTCCAGGTCCACCAGATTGTACAGGAACACAGGTTTGCCTCTGCCCGGGCCAACTGCGCCGGCGAGAAACACGACCGCCGCCCCGAACAACCCAAGGAATGCCAGCCCATAGCCAAACCGCATTTTCCCGATTGTCCATTTTCTATATTGACCCAGCCAGATCAGCAGCAGCCCCAACGCGAACACCACGAAACCAATCCTTCGGAAGAATTTCTCGTGAAACCACCAGTTAAAACTCCGGCTGAGGTACAGCCCATAACCCCCAAAGCGCCCACCCATGGTCGCAATCATTCCGTCCGCACCCCCCTCGGGAATCGTAACTTCGGCAGTGATGGTGTAGTCTTTGTCCAGAAGGCTCGGCGCGTTGCCCACGGGAATGCCGGTATTCACGCCCGTGTAAGTGAAGACCGTTCGTCCGGCGGTTGCGCTCGGTCGCGGCGTAACAAGGCGCGGCAGGATGGAATTATCCAGCGGGAAAACCTGGTATTTTGCCGCTTCCACCAGGAACAACTTCTGCAACTCCGCCAGTTTGGCCGGATTGCTCGCGGCCAGGTCGTTGTACTCGGAAAAATCGTCGGCGATGTTATAAAGCTCCCACTTGTATTCGCTAATCGGAGGCAACTTGGTCGTTCCCAGTTGCCAGGGAGGCGCGGGCGGTGTTGTCGCCGCAATCCATCCGTCGTGATAGATCGCGCGGTTGCCGAACATCTCGAAGTACTGCGTTTCGCGCCTCGACGGCGCATTCGCACTCGCTCTGTCAAACGTGTACATCATGCTCACGCCCTCGATCGGCTTTTGCTTGATTCCGTTCACTTCCTCTGGGGCCTTCACTCCGGCGGCCTCCAGGATGGTCGGCACAATATCAATCATGTGATGGAACTGCGGGCGAATGCCGCCGGGATCTTTGATATGCCCAGGCCAAGAAATCACCATCCCCTGTCGTGTCCCGCCAAAATGCGACGCCACCTGCTTCGTCCATTTGAACGGCGTGTCGAACGCCCAGGACCACGCTACCGACATGTGCGGGTAGGTTTTGTCCGAGCCCCAATCGTCGTAGTGCAGCAATTGCAAAGGCTCCGGCGCTTCCAGGATGCCGTTGTACGCGGTCATCTGGTTGAACGTTCCGTACAACGTCCCTTCCGCGCTCGTGCCGTTGTCCCCGCTGATGTAGATGATCAGCGTGTTGTCCAGCTTGCCCATGTCCTGCACCGCTTGAATCACTCGGCCAATCTCATAGTCCGTGTACGCGGCGTACCCGGCGAACACTTCCGCTTCGCGTGCATACAGTTTCTTTTGCACTTCCGTGAGAGAATCCCACTTCGGCAAAGTATCCGGCCACGGGGTCAGCTGGGTGGTCGCCGGAATCACTCCGCGCCGCTTCTGTTCGGCGAAGATCTGTTCGCGCAGCTTTTCCCAACCCATGTCGAACTTCCCCTTGAATTTCTCCACCCACTCCTGCTTGGGCTGGTGCGGAGAGTGCGTGCCCCCGGGAACGTAGTACACGAAGAATGGCTTGTCGGGCGCCGACGCATTCAGATCGTTCAGATAATGGATGGTCTCGTCCGCCAGGTCGGTTGTCAGGTTGTAATCCTTCTTCCCGATCCACGGGAAGATTTGCGTATGGTCGCGGAATAAGTACGGCGTCCACTGGTCGGTTTCTCCACCCATGAATCCGTAGAAATACTCAAAACCCATACCCGAAGGCCATAGATCGAATGGTCCGGCGGTACTGCTGTACTGGAAACCCGGTGTGTTGTGGCTCTTGCCGAACCAGGAGGTGGCGTAGCCGTTCTCCTTCAGTATTTCGCCAATCGTGGCGCTGTCGGGGCCGATGATGGAGTCGTAGCCCGGGTAGCCTGTGGACATCTCGCCGATCACTCCGAAACCAACCGAATGGTGGTTGCGGCCCGTGATCAGCGCTGCGCGCGTGGGCGAGCACAGAGCAGTCGAGTGAAACTGCGTATAGCGCAACCCCGCCTGCGCGATCCGGTCCATCGTCGGTGTTGGAATCACTCCACCAAACGTCCCGCTGACGCCGTAGCCTTGGTCGTCGGTCATGATCAGGAGCACATTCGGAGCTCCTTTTGGAGGCACTACGCGAGCTGGCCACCACGGCTTCGAGTCTTTGGCGTCTTCTTTGATCACCCCACCGAATTTCTGAGGTGGCGGCGGAATCTGCTTCCCATCAATCGTGGTCGTCGCACCCGGTGAACCCGGCACGCCGCTGGTCTGCTGGCACTGAGCTGCCGTCACTGCCAGCGTAGTCAAGGACAGGGCCGTCAGCGCGATTCGGCGCACACGCGCCGTACACCGCCCGCTGGTCGCTCCATTGCTGCAGAAGGAAATGTACCTGTCATCCATGGTCGCCAACTCCTCTCGTATCAAACGCCTGGGTTCCCGCTTGGTTATCGCCCGGGCACACATCGGAGTAGTACGGACAACATCCCTTAGCTCGAATCGAGCCACCCCAAAGATCAGTGAGCGAATGTTGAGCAAGTAGGCTCTGGTGCGCGGGGATTATCCTGGCCCGGCACCAGGGCAGCAACTGGCAAAAGTAACAGTGCGCCTTCTCTGCCAGTATCGGGTCCGGCCCGGGTTACACAACGTACCTGAGATCTGCGCGCAACGTTATTCAACAGACGTACTCAAACTTTGGCCGTCCGGACATCTTCGAACTCTTGGCGCTGTGTCTCCTCACTGGCCCTCAGGCTTGGCCACCAATCCAGTGGGCTCGTGAAACGGCAGATCCACGGTCATCGCGCTGTGGTCAGAGATCGGCTCAACCGGACAATTGTTCAGGTCGGTCAGAGTGCGCGCAAAGTGGGGAGCAAAAAGAAACGATCCCTTTGGATCGCGCGGACTGTCCATGTCAGCTTTGATGAAAAACCAATCCAGCTTGAACTTTGCGATGCGTAGGTTCCCCCAAATCAGTTCTGTGACGAACGTAGGCGCGAATCCTTTGGACAACCGTTGGTTAGAGTCTGCGAGTGTGCCGGGCTTACCGTTGCTGGTACGCTCTGGAATTCCGCGAAAGTCGATGACCTTTCCATCGGCGAACCTGTATTTTTCCAACCTGTCAAACAGGCCGCGTTCGAGGTTTGGCGATGCCCCAGGGATATTCGCCGATGTGGGGTCGACGCGATATTGAATCCCCGCAAGCTTACGAGCGGTCTTCGCTCCGCCATAAATCATGCCCACGCCCGTGGTCCATTGAATGCCCTTGGTGGTCCAAAAGTCCAAGCTGCCATATCTTTTGTAGAGGATGTATTCCGCGCTCGTCGGCGTGGAGTCGGATCCAGTACTATTCATATCGCCAGCGACCACTACCGGATTCCCTACATCGCGTACCTCGTTCAGCAGCTCCTGCATCTGCTTCCGGCGGGTGCTCGGCTTTGTTCGGTTTTCCAAATGCGTCGCCGCGATCGTGACCCGCTGTCCAGGCGCCTCCGGCACATCAAGATCGACATAGAGGGTTGTGCGCTGGCCACGGCGTACTTCACGTAGCAACTCCTCCCCTACCAGTATCGCTGCCTTGCGCTTCACCTTTTCGGCCGGCCGGATTTTGCTCTCCTGAAACCAATCGTAGCCCACTGTGAAAGGAACCAGCCGCGCGCTGCGGATGGGGTAGCGAGAAAGCACAGCATTTCCGTGCAAAGCCCTCAGCTTGTCCTTGTCCACCTTGAACACTTCCAGAAGTTGTTGGCGCTCTTCTTCGGTCTCATGATCCTCAAACGTGTCTGTCCCCAACTGTTTGGAATCGACTTCTAGAAACTCGACGCCATATGCCCAGTTCATGTTTAGCGTCTTGGCGAGCTCGCGGACGACTTCGCGGTATTCTGTCCTTTTCACGCCCCAATCCACTTCGTTCAGTATCCATACGTCCGCGGCCTTCAGGGTTTCGATTTCCTCCGGAATTTTCTCCAGCTCAACTGCCCGGACTCTCTTTCCGCTTTCGGTGGCCTTTTTTCGCTCCTCTGCTATCTTGGCCATGAAAGCGTCTTTGTCCGTGAGAAACAGTTCGATGTAATCGAGCTCTAATCCACGCTCGATGTTCCAGAAAGCGATCCGGAGAGAAGGACCGAGTCCGGTGACCTCAAGCGGCCTCGGCCTGGCCCCACTGAAGTAGGCTTCGTTGTTGATGAAAGGTGTTGTCGTTACGACCCGAAGTTTTTCTGCCAGCTCCGGGCTCAGTTCCGGGTCCGTCCCAAGATGAACGAGCTCGTCATAAGAGAACAACTTAGGTTCTGAGTCCCGGACGTACTCCTGTGCACGCAGATTAACTGTATGCGCGAGAAGAGCAGCCATGACCAAAAGAATTCCAATCTGAAATCGCCGTCCAGTGATTTTCATTCCTGAGCTCCTGACTCACGTTGATTACTTTCACATCCTCTGGCCATAAATGGTGCTTTCTAAATCTCTGTCAACTCCTCTTCAGGTTCCACATGAACAAGGACCTCTGCGACTTGCGGCAACGCTGTGCAAATTTCGTATTCTACCTTGTGAGATAGCCGATGCCCCTCACGCACGCTCATCTCTCCGTTGACAACAATGTGTAGATCCACGTAGAAACTAAATCCCATTTTGCGAACGAAACACTTGTCCAAACCAAGGATGCCTGGCACACGCCCCGCAATCGTTCTGACCTGCGATTCCATACTCGCGTCTGGGGCAACATCGGCAAGCTCACGAAACGCGGGTCGCAGCTGCGTCCAAGCGTTGTAGAGAATTACCAGCGCAGCACAGAGGGCTGCCCAACCGTCAGCCGCTTCCCACCCTGGCCCTCCAAGAAGTGCCATGGAAATTCCGACGAACGCAAACGCTGATGTGAGCGCATCACTTCTGTGGTGCCAAGCGTCCGCCTTGACCGCAGTGCTGCCGATCGATTCGCCCACGGAGCCAACGTGCCGGAACAACAATTCCTTGATGATAAGTACGCCTGCCAGCACGACCAGTGTGTAAGGCTTGGGTGTGTCGTGTGGGGCGGTTATCTCGCGAATGCCTTCATAGATGATGCCCATTGCCGCCGCCATCAAGGCCAGGCTTACAACTACCGCTGCAATCGGTTCAGCTTTTCCATGACCATAAGGGTGGTCTGCATCCGGGGGCTTAACCGCGATTTTCAGGCCGAAGTAAACAACCAGACCACTGAGTACGTCGGCGAGCGATTCTAAGCCATCCGCAACCAACGCGAACGAATTTCCGAAGAAACCCGCTGAGCACTTGACCAGGGCCAATCCAATATTCACAAGGATGCCTAGGATCGTGGACTTCGTGCCCTGTTCTACGGCTAGCTTCACTGGATCATTTTGGGGATTCAAGGTCATAGATTGAGCGACGCTACACTCTTTCCCCTTCGCGGGCTAACTCCCCTTTCGGCGATCGGAAACGAAGCCATTCCTTTCAAAACAGATCAGCGAAGGGCCTTCAACAGGTCGCTGAGCACAACCGCGAGTGGAACCTCGGCAAGAATAGTGGGCAGCGCGGGAATTAGCACGGCAGCGGCCAAGGTGTACAGAGCTCCTTTGTCTACAAGAAAAGCGCTCATCGTCTGAATCTTCTCGTAGGCTTCGCCATAGTCGTTGAGAGTGCTGCTCTCGGGGGCTACAAGAAACTTGGATTCGTACCCGGCGCGATGCACAATCCATTTTTCATGAAACTCAGCGCTGTGAAGCTGGCCGAGGATTCCATATTCCAGAATCCCCTTGCGACGCAGCGCTGCCAGGCGAGGAACAAAAAAAGCCAGGGGCCCAAACGCCACGAGTGCGATGAGAGCAACTAAGACAATTGCGGGTAACTTGAAGTTTGTGAGGTGAGCGCCATGATAGAGGATTTCGTTGCGCCAGGTTGCCGCGATGACGGCGGTTGCGCTGAAGGCGAGGGGCGCGAAGGCAGCTGAAGTCAGTCCTAGAAAACCTAGCCCGCCGTGCTGATCAGGATGAGTAGGGACCAGCTTCAAATTCGTTCTCGACAACGTGAACGCGAAGATAGTCCAAAGCAACCATCGCCAAAGCCCGAGGCCGAGCAAAAACTGAAAAATAGGTGTACAAATCACCACGGCATACCAGCCTGCCGCAGTTATGTGAAAATCGGTGCCAGACCCGTGTCCAAGCCACGGTGTGGCGTCCACTAAGCCTTTGTAGGCGGTGGCAGTATGGACAATGGCAAGAAGGAGGATTGCGAACTCGGGGAGCAGAGAATCACGCAAGCGGACCAGTCTGGCGCCTATCGCGTCCAGATGCGCGAGGTTCGAAGCATCCAATAGTGCTGCCTTGCGGAGATGTGCGAATACAGTGCGGAGCCGGTTATCCATAAGAATTTCGCCAATTAATAGAACAGGAATGGCAATTAACGAGCGGGAATGGACGCGATAGTCCTTTAGCAGGGAAAGCGAAGCATCAGGATTTGTGATTGCGGTAATTAGAAAGAGGGGCAGCCACGCAATAGCGAGCAGGACAGCGATGCGGCGGGCGAGGTTCCATTGATTAGCACCTATAAGCCCGATCGCGCGCTGCACCCGATAAAAGGGACCTCCTCGCACAACGGAATCGTCCGTAGAAACAGTGCTCGGCGACGGATTCTTATCGGGGTCCACGGATGTCCTCGATTCTAGAGCTCCTTCTTTTGCTCCCTATTCACAAGTCGGCCGCTTTTATCGACTATTCACATTTCGGCTATTGCAAGAACTCCAGGCCCGCTCCCTTTGCTGGTTCTGTCTGCAGGCGCCCCGAACGAATGGCTGACTGAAAGGCTTGGAAATCCCGTTCCGCCTGGTCTGCGTATGCCGTCGCGTATTGCACCAAAGCCTCCAAAGTTCATCAGGTGGCAATCACCGCAGGCTTGAACGATGATCCCCGATACCTCAGCATTCGCGAGGTCTCGCGCCTGGATAATCGCTCCCCCGCGGAAGAATTTGAATGGTGACTCCGCCATCCTCTGATACTTCACCGAGATTAGTCCGGGAATTCGATCAACATCCGATTCCTCAAGCAGCTTGATTATGTCTTGAGATTTCGATCGCGGCTTCCACTCGCCATGCGCATTGCGCGGGCACTTCTCGCGAAGAACCTTCCCGTGTTGGCGCCTCTCCATCTTTGACAGAATTGTCGAAGATTCCACCTGGCCCTCCTTACGTCACTTTCTCACCAGGAGTTATCCCCACCGACTACCGCAGAGATGCAGGAGGCGAATGTCTTTTCCAGCAGGGTTGTGTCAATGCAACCTGCCGCACCAATCGCTACGATCTGCGTGCGCGGCGCGCGCTGACCCCATTCCTCTTGAATAGAAATGTCTACACGTCTGCCGACCACCTGTAGCACCGCCCGCCGGTGTGGTGCGTCGGCGCTATGGACTACACCTTTGGCGCGGTAAACATTTCCTGGCAACTTGCGCAATGTTTCCCGCAACGCTTCCAGAGAGAGGGGCTGATCCGTCTCGTAGCTCCAGGTGCTGAACACCTTCGAGTGGTCTTGCCCTTGGTGGTTGTGCCCATGGTTGTCGTGATCACAGCTCGCGTCGGCGCAACTCTGCTGAGGGGCGTGAGTATTGAGGCCTGCTCGTGCAGGATCGAAACGTCCGACGCCCAACAGGATTTCGTAGGGCACCTCGCAATAATTCACTTCCACGATGCGCAGTCGGTTGAAATATTGGTCGAGCCAAGCCCGGACCTTCGCGACTTGGGCGGGACCGGCAAGGTCTACCTTGTTCAGGATCAGCATATCCGCGAACCCCACCTGCTGCAGCTTCAGCTCCATCAGCGGTGGATATTCGGGATGCGCGAAAACTTGCTCCGCGTCCACCACGCAGATCACGCTGTCCAGCCGAACCCGGTCGCGCAGGTTGGCATCGGTGAAGGTCGCGAAAATTCCCGCAGGGTCGGCAACTCCACTGGCCTCCAGCACGATATATTCGATGCCCTCGGGACGCGCCAGCAACGCAACCACCGACTCGATCAGGTCGTCGCGAATCTGGCAACAGACACAGCCGTTGGCCAAACTGATCATATTGTTGTCCACGCCCACGACGAGTTCCGCGTCGATATTGATGGACCCAAAGTCGTTCACCAACACGCCCACCCGCAGACCATGATTCCCGGTCAGTATGCGATTGAGCAGGGTGGTTTTTCCCGCACCCAGAAATCCCGTAAGGATCGTTATCGGAGCGGTCCTCCCGTTGTCGTTTATGATTTCCATTGCTTAAGAGTTCCTTTGCGAAAAGCTGTCTGCGCAAACCACAGGCATTTGCCATGCGGCCCTCCGGCCTCCCGCCGCAATCTGCACGGCGGGACGCCCGGGCCTGCACCTTTATTTCTTGAATTTGCTAATGTCGATGCCCATCACCTTGGCCATCTCCATCAGATCGACCAGTTGTGGGTCCGGCAACTTGGTCAGCGGCTGGCGGTAAACGTCTGGTGGATAGTACTTGTGCGGATCGATTTCCAGGTCGCGCGTCAATTGCTCCTGCTGTTGTTCGCGCGGCAATCTTGGCTGTGGCACCACGCCTTGGCCGGTATTCAGCGGCAGGGGATCGCCGAACAGCAGTGTCGGTGGCGGCAACGGCTGGCCCGCGAATCCTGGGAGCACTGCATCTCTTTGCCAGATCGCATCCTTCGTTACGTTCACCGTAACCACGTCCGGCGCTCCATAGAGAAACAGCCCTTTCCAATGCGCGCGGATATCCGCGGTCTGTTCGTTTAGCGTGTCATCGTCAAAACACAGGTGTGTGGCCATGCCGACCCGCGGGTTCACCTGGTTAATCAGGTAGCCCGTCGCGTAAGCCACGGTATGGTGGATGTCCACGGTGTAGTTGAAGAGAAATTGCGGCAGCCCGTACTTGAGCTGGTTAATGAGCGCTAGATCGGGTTGCAGTTCGGTCACAAACACATCCACGTTCTTGGCATACTTGGCCGTCAGATCGTCTGGCCGTCCGTCTCCGGTCCACACGAACGATAGCCCGTTCCAATCCAATCGATACGCGGAGGCACCGTCCTTCACGTGCGACCGCCTCCAGTGCCGGACCGTAACGCCATTCTTGTCGTAGCAAATTCCGTTCTCGTCTTTCCAGTCGAACTCGTTAACCTCAACCTCGTAGCCATCTCCAATCGGGCATGCGTCGAACGCTTCCAGATGCCACTTCAGCATCTGCTTCATCCCCGCGACCATTCCCTTCGTCCCTAGCTCCGGTGTGCGGCCCGATGGCCCGGTAACCCGCAGCGGCATCTTCCACCGTCCCGCCCACGCTGAAAACGGCAGCAAGTACGACAAGTCGTGGTAGTGATCCACGTGCAGGTGGGTGATGAAGATGTCGTTGATACTCGGCACCGGCACGCCCATCGCCAGGATGTTCTTGACGCAGCCCGGGCCAAAGTCGAAGAAGAAGCGATCCCCATTCCCCAGTTCCACCATGATGCATGTGCCGGCCTGGTCGCGCCGCGGCGGGAACGGGCAACTGCCCACGAACGAGATGCGCATCTCGTCCTTCCCGATCGGCTCGCTCCCCGGAAAATAGTTCATCCGGCTGCGCACCGATGGCGTCGGCTGGTAGTACGGTGGGAATTGCAAACCCTTGCTCGGCCCGCCTCCGTAGGGATTCACCGGTTGAGGTGGCGTCGGGTTGGCCTGTGCCCCTGCGGTAGTCGGGTCAACGGCGGATATACCAACCGCTGCCGCTCCCGCAATCGCTCCTTTGAGCATCTCGCGTCGACTCAAATCGCTTTGCGGCCGTTCTTTCTTCTTGTCGTCGGTTTCCATCAGACTTCTCCTTTATTCCTGTGTTCTTACAAGTCCCAGTTGAAATTGCCAACGCCTCTACAGCTACCGGTCAGTCCTCAATTCAAATCACCATCCTTGTAATACTTCGTGCCCGTCGCGCTGATCTCCGCCGCCAGTCCTTTGTCCGTCAACTGATACATCCAGACTCCTTCCGAAACCGATGCTGCGCCTGCCTTCGATCCGCCCTTGTCCCCGGTTTTGGCTGCCGCCGTGGATTGCCCGCCCAATTGCCAGCCTGAATTGACGGAGCTGTCGAGGGCCTTTTCGTTGTCGAAGACAAAGACAACGCGAAATTTCTTGACGCCCACTCCCAGCCCAGCCTGGACCTGGAGCATTTTCATAAACGTTTCCTGCTTGGTCTTACTGTTCACGGCGATACCTTTTCCATTGCCAGAGCCAGCCAGGAGGATCTTTACTCCCATGTTGCTGAAGACTGCATAGCCCGCGGCGTGACTGATCGCTGCTTTGGTCTTTGGCTCGGCTTTGTAAAGTTGACGAAGGGTGTCCTCGGCCATGCTCCGACCTCCTTCTGCTGCTTCTCCTGGTCGCTTTCGGCAGCGTATGCCGCCAATGCCAGCACGCACGCCATCGCGATGGCGAGGAACAGGTATTTGTTTTGGCTTTTCAATGCTGTTCTCCCTCATCACCCTGCGAGTCGCATTCATTCCAATTTCGAATCGCAGATGAACGCCTGCCTCTGTATGGCGCCTCGTGGCAAACGCTCTTCTGCAGGTGCTATTGCTTGAAAACCAACGGGGGCCCGCTGACGCGCTTCACTTTGAGGTCCACGGAAACCTCCACGCGATCGGCGATCTTGATGAAGGGAATACCACTGTTCATACCGTAATCCTTACGGTCGAAGGCCATCGTCCCTTTAATTTCACCTGCGCCGGTCCCCTTGCCGGTAACCGTGAGCGTCAGCGTTTCGGCTTTGGTCACTCCGCGTATCGTGAAGTCGCCATCGATATTGAAACTATCGGGACCGGTCTGCGAAATCTTTTTTGAGTGAAATGTGATCAACGGATCGTGCTCGGCATCAAAGAAATCTTTGCTCTTCAGCTTGCCATCCTTCATGCCGCTTCCGGTATTCACGCTGGCCGCCTGAATCTTGACGTCCAGTACACCGGAGGTGACATCCGTAGATGCAAAAGTCAAGGTGGCGTCCCATTTGTCGAAAGTGCCATCGATCGGTACCGATGCCTTCACATTGAACTTAATCGAGCTTCCGTCCTTCGAAATGACACCGACAGGACCCTGAGCTCGGCTTGTTGAATGGAGTACAGTGGCTGCTAGAAGGCACAGAATAGCTAATCGCGTGGAAGCCTTCCTTAAAGTCAAACGGCGAGACAAATCTGCATGAAACTTCTCTGCATGAAACTTCGTTTCTCGTTCCTCATTCATAGTGTTCCTCCACTCTTTCTGTAATTCGACGTTGTCACAGACCAAATTCGGGAAAATTACGACTTCGGCGCCGCTGGTTTGGGAATGGCCAAAGTCCATGCGCCGCCGAAGGTGACGGTGTTTCCCAAGGTGTGAGAGGAAGCCGAGTATTCGTGGTAGTACTTGAAAAACAAACTAAGATTCTTGGCAGGAAGAATGTAAGTCAGCTGCCCACCAACGGCATGGACGGAATAGTACGGAATCAGACTTGCAGGCAAGGTAAGTCCGGTCGAACCGATCGGAATTTGACCGCCGTTGGCAGTGACTTGCCACTGGTCGTAGCCCACCAGGCCGACTTGAAGCAGTTGCGTGAGGTCCTTTTTCAGCGGGAGAATCTGCCCGAGTCCCCATTCATCGGTGAAGGCCTGTCCCGGCGTTTTGTACGTGCCGTTAGTACCTTGCCGTTGTCCATGAACTTCCCAGTCCGTGAACAGGTTCGCACTGGTGCCCTTGTTTTTCGTGATGTAGTAGGTGGTACCGGTCTGCAGATGGTTGCCAAAGTAGCCGGACCCGACGTTATTCGAGGCACCCGGTGAGTAGCGCCCGGTGGGAACCATGAATGCGTCTCCCACTTGAATATCCCATCGCTTCAGGTGCCAGCCCACTGTGAAGGGTTGAAGCCAAAGATCGGCGAGGCCAGAGCCGCCCCCGGCGGCCCCGAGATTCGGCACAGTTTGTCCTTGCACAAGGATATCGGCAACGAGAGAGCCGGTGGCAGGGGTGGGAAACATGATGTCGAATCCCAGATTTCCCCCGAGGAACTTGGTGTTGGGTACGAAATAGAATAGATTTTCGATGGCCCAAACGTTGTACGAACCGGTGACCGGGATCGCATTTCCTTTAGAATTGTTAAAGGCGCCGGCGTCGTAGTTTACATCGAGGTTGACGTAGGTGAATCCGGGAGACGGCAGGATTCCGGCATTCAGTCCGATCTGGCCGGGCATCCACTGAGGTTTTAACTGCGCTGGAGCAGACGAAGCACATACCAGCAAAATGAACGCAACGACACTGATCGGAAATTTGATTCGACAATCCACTGCGGTTTCCTCCATGCTTAAATTTCCCGACACGCGATTACCCGCCTTATTTGGGTTTTGCATAGCCGGTGAACTCCTGACCCGGTTTTATGTTCGGGTATTGGGCGATGCTCTTTTCGTACTCGCCGACGTACGGCCAGACGACTTCGAGCATCCAGCCGATGTCCATCTTGTCAAGGAAGAGACTGTTTCTCTCGCTGGGGTCGCTGCCGAGATCGAAGACCATCGGAAACTGCGGCGCTACAATCGGCTTATCGAAACCTTCGCTGTACCGAAACCAAACCTTGATGTTGTGAGACTTGACCGACATCAGCGATCCGTCAGGTCCGAAGAACAAGAGGCCATCCCGGCCAGTGGTCTTGCTTTGACCGAGCAGAAACTTGGAGGCGTCGACGCCGTCCATGGGGCGGTCAGTGGGCACCCTGTCCGAGGCCCCGGCGAGGGCTGCGAACGTTTTGTACCAGTCATGCGCCGAAAGCATTTCATCCGAGACCACGCCTGCCAGCATTTTCCCGGGCCAGCTGACCATCGCCAAGGTCCGCATCGAGCCCTCTGTCGGTGGAGTGGAGAAGTCCCCACGCCAGGGTCCGTTGGAACCGCCCCATGCGAAGGCGGGGACATAGACGGTCGCGTTGTCGCTCGAGAGCACGATGAGTGTGTTGTCGGCGATGCCAGCCTCCTTCACGGAATCGAGGACCTGTCCGACGCGATAGTCCAACTCGGCGATCAGGTCCGCGTACAACCCTAGGCGCGTCGGATTAGTCTGGTCGAAAGCAGGGTGCGCTCTCTCCGGCGGATGCACGTGAGAAAAGGCGATGTAGGTGAAGAAGGGCTTGTTGCCCTTGGCGGCGCGCTTAATGTAATCAGTGGCCTTTGCGGCGATCAGCTCGTCAAGCAAGGGGCGAACCTGCATGTCGAGTTCGCGGACTGCGGTGGACTTTTGTCCCTTCTTACCCTCCCAGATCTTGGGCGTCTCAATCCCATGAGCCTTGGCAAACGCTCTGTAGGCGGCGTAAGCCGTATAGCCTGCCTCGTCGGCGGAATTACGGTAGCCCCACCACTCGTCGAAACCTTGATCAGTCGGCAGGCGGCCCTCGGTATCACCAAGATGCCATTTTCCCCATAGCGACGTGGCGTAACCAGAGTCCGAGAGAAGTTCAGCGATGGTGTACTCCCAGGGCGCAAGGCCGCTCTTGCCTTCCCCCGGGTATGGCACCCTGAACGTGCCACTGCGGACCGACTGGCGGCCAGTCATGATCGCGCTGCGTGAAGGCGTGCACTGCGACTCGACAGTGTAGTTGGTGAAACGAATGCCGTCGTTAGCGAGCTTGTCGATCCGTGGAGTCGGCGTGCCGCCACCGTAGATCGAGAAGTCACCCCAACCGACGTTGTCGACGAGGATGAAAACAATATTGGGTTTCTTTGCTTGAGTATCTTGAGCATGCACGACTCCAGCCAACGCTGCCACAGCCAAGAGGCCTCTTCCACATACTCGCGTCCAATCAAATTTGTTCATTTTGGCTCCTCACGCGATAAACCCTTTTCTCCTGGCAGAATCTGAGCCCCATTCAGACTCTTCGCGACGAATCGCGTTTGAGCTTTTCCAGCGATTTGAGTAGGCGCTCGTATGCACAAGCGCTTTGTACTACCACCTGGGCCTTGCCATTGACCGTGAGCAACTCGGGGCGGCCAGTTCGCCTGAGTCTCTTCAGGTGGGCTTTCGTATTTCGGGCAAAATCCGTAAGTGACCCAATGTCCTCTAGTCTGACCATGGCTCTTGTCTCCACCGATCCGTGCGCCAATGATTAGCTGCGAATTACATGTGAATTAGACTGTGCGCAGAGCGTACGAGGCCGCTTTCTCGCTGGCTATTCAATTTCGGCAAAAATGAAATATTCCACGTCCATTTCAATGAGGCCTTATCAAAACTGCTCTTTTACATAAAATTCCCTGCGCAGCATGTACGACTATTGCCATCGGATAGCGCTGTTACATCGGCTCTCAATGGCGGTGGCGCAACGTCTCGGAGGGAAGTTCGCCAAAGAGGAAGCGATAATCCCGGGCCAAACGCCCGAACTGCCAAACGCCGAATTGCGTGGCAATTTCGGTGACTGTTGCCGCTGAGGGATCAGCGGCTAAAAGTGCTTTCCGAATTTGGTGCAGTGATCTCCGATTTAGATATTGCACCGGCGGTACCCCGAAGTACCTGAGAAAGGCATCACGGAGTGTTCGCTCAGACACACCTGCCGCAGTAGCGAGCTGTTCCACGGACAGGCACTCGCGGTCATGCTGTTCGACGAAATCCATGGCCATGCGGATGATCTGTCTTCGCGGTACCACGCGGCGGCCAGGTGTGAGTTCTACCGTGTTCGGTGCAGCAAGCAAGTTGCGGACCTCTCGAAGCAGTTTCTGCCCCGCTGCCCTCTGCCCAGCAGCTGATTCCAAGACCGTCGGCGCTCCCTGAACTATCGCTTCGAGCTGCCCAATGACCGATCGAAACCGCGTGATCCGCTGACGTGACACTTGAAAAAAACCACGCTTGGGACCGACAGCGGTTGCCACATCTCCGTCTGCGTCCGCAAGCACCCGATTCGGAATATAGAGACCACACCAACTCCTTGGGGCGGCGGCGGTGGCTAAGCAGAAATCGGCGCCGGGCACATCGACCATCAGAGAAAGTTCGTCAAACTGACGCCCATTCCACCACCATGCCGCAGCCGTCCGGGTCGGAAGGAAGATCGAGACGCCGGCCGCCCTCGGGGCTCCCTCTACGACCGCTTTGGCCTCTGCCTGTCCCCATTGAATGCTCAAATTGTTGAGAACCAGGGTGGAGAGCTTCCAATTTTCACCAGCGGGCCCGAGGACCATCGCGCGCATACTTGCGAACCGGAATGCGTCAAAGAAAGCCTCGAACGAAGAGAAGGTCTGTTGGGGCATCTGATCAGGTCTCCCGAAATGCCTGGGATCAGAATTTGCGAGATGATACGCTAAATCGCACCTTATGTAATTGTCAAAAATAACAAGAGGCGCGCTCGGGTAATCCGATAGCGGCCATGTCCACGGGGGAGTGGACAAGTGCTACTGTTCCGATTCAAACTCGTGTCCTTGTGTCTTGATGATTATTTGCCGATGCTGTCTGGCTGGTGAGGGGACGATGTGTATTGGCCGCGTTGCGTTGTTTGTCCTTACATCATTGACGCTGCTGTCTGCGTATCCTGTAGCGAGTGGCTCAAGGTCAGCTCCGCAATCCCAGGCAAAACTGCAATCTGACGTAGCACCACCACAGCAACACCCCTCGCAATCAACGGCAACTCTGGAATTGCCCATCAATTTCGAGCGGTACGCCGGCGATCTGGATGGCATGGTAAAAAGGCGTCAGATTCGTGTCCTCGTTATCCCAAGCCGTTCCGGCTTTTTCTACGATAAAGGACAGCCTCACGGAATCTATTACGAAGCATTCGATGAGTTTCAGCGCTTCGTGAACAACAAGTACAAGTCCGGGAGCTTGAAGATTAATGTCACTTATCTTCCGGTAAGAATCGAGCAGCTGGAACAAGCTCTCTTGCAGGGGATGGGCGATGTCATAGGTTTCCCGTTGATTGTTACGCCGGAACGCCAGCAAGTCGCCCTCTTCACTACCCCAATTGATCCTGACGTGAAGCAGGTGATCGTCACCGGTCCCAAGCTGTCGCAGATTACAACTCTCGAAGACTTGTGCGGTAAAGAGGTCTACGCCAATCCGTTGACCGTCTACTACGGAAACTTGCAACGCCTGAGCGAGTCGCTCCAAAAAGCCGGGAAACCACCCATCCTCGTGAGAGCGGCCGATCCCAATCTGAACGATGAAGACATGCTGGAGATGGTCAACGCCGGATTGATTCCTGCAACGGTAACGATAAGCATCCGAGCAGACTTCTGGTCCAAAATATTCACTCACCTGACGGTGCATTCCGATATCGTTGTCAAGAAAGAAGGCCAATTGGCCTGGGCGACTCGCAAAGACAGTCCGCAGCTCCGAGAACTCCTGGACGAATTCCTCAAGGACCGCGCCATCGGCACATCGTTCGGCAATACGTTGGTGCGCCGCTATGCGCAAAATACCAAATGGGTGAAAGATTCAACCTCCACCGAAGAAATGGCAAAGTTTCAGGCTTACGTGCGTTACTTTCAAAAGTACGCGGCGGAGTACAATTTTGACTATCTGATGTTGGTTGCGCAGGGATATCAGGAATCGCTTCTGGACCAGAGTCGAAAGAATCCAAGTGGCGCGGTGGGCATCATGCAGGTGATTCCCAAGAACGCTGCCGCACCACCAATCAGCATTCCCAATGTCGACGTCGCACAGTACAACATCGAGGCTGGCGCAAAGATGCTGCGCAACATCGCGGACACTTATTTTAATGACCCCAAGCTCGACACTTTGAACAAGACCCTTATGGTCTTCGCCTCCTACAACGCTGGACCGAACAGAATAGCGCGTCTACGGAAACAGGCACTTGCACAAGGGCTTGACCCCAATCAGTGGTTTGGGAACGTCGAACTCGTGGTGGCGAAGGACGTCGGGCAAGAAACTGTTCAGTACGTCGGCAATATCTACAAGTATTACGTTGCTTATAAACTGACTCTGCAACAATCCCGCCCCTCGAAGTGAAGAGGGATTTTGGTTTCGAGCGCATGTCGGCAAATCTAGGCCGCCGCCAAGCACCCCTATCGTAGAGTGCTCGGATATGCGTATCAGTGATTTGCGAGCACCTCCTAGCCGTTTGTCATTGCGCTCCCCTCCCAAAGGAATGTAAGAATGGAATCACTAGAATGCCCTTTCCGTCCTACCGCGATCAGATCTGCACCTCGTGTAGACGATCCTCGCTAAGCCGTGGACTTTCGACCCACGCCCAGCTGCCTGCCGCCCTCCCGGTGGCAAGTTCCTGTCGTCTGGATCTGGTTTATTCGCTGACATCCATGCAGATCTAAAAGAGCTGGGTCAGTGGCCTCGGCCACCGCTTTTTAGATCTCCCTAGAGTAACTCTGAGCTGTTCGTGGTCAGTTCATTTCCTCATCTCTCCCAACAAACATCTGAGTCTGTTGAAAAAGTCTGTTCGGAGCAGATTTTATTTGCCGTGACTATCCCCTGCTGTGCTACGGAGTACTGCAGGGAGGATCACTGCCGATGATGGGTCAGCAGAGCCGGGCAGAATCGTTGTTTTATTATTTCCGTTTGGAAGAGCAGATCCCTACCGATCACTTGCCGCGAATGATTGACGGACACGTCGATTTCAGCTTCGTGCGAGAACTGCTGAAAGATTTTTACAGTCCCACGGGGCGACACTCGATCGATCCCGAAGTTCTATTGCGGCTGCTGCTGGTCGGCTATCTCTATGGGATCACTAGCGAGTGACGTTTAATGGATGAAGTACGCATGCTTCTGGCATATCATTGGTTCACACGCCTTGGTTTTGACCAAGAGGTTCCCGACCACTCGAAGTTCTCCAAAAACCGCCAAGCTCGATTCCGGCAGTCTGGTGAATTTCGGAAGGTATTCGAGGAGATCGTGCGCCGTTGTTTACAGGCGGGTTTTGTTGAGGGGCGGAATGTGGCGGTGGATGGGACTCTGCTGGGAGCCCATGCCAGCCAACGAAGCCGAGTTCCTACGGAGAGATCAGTGGAGGCGGCGAAGCTCTCCCGAACGGTTCAGGAGTATCTGACCGAACTAGAGCGACAGAACCCTGTGGCAGATTCAGAAGTGAGCACCAAGCTTCAAGAGAAGGTTTCGACGACCGATCCAGATGCTACCTGGGCTATTAAAAGTGGACCGGCAGTGCTGGGTTACTACGACAACTATCTGGTCGACACCACCAGCCGGGTCATTTTGTCGGTCCATGCAACACCGGCCTTGTTCAGTCAGGAAACAGTGGCCGCACAACGAATGATCGAGCACGTACAGCGATTGGGAATACAAACGCTGAATCTGGTGGCAGATAAAGCTTACGGAAGTAGCGAGTTTCTGGCGTGGCTTCTAGAGTGAGACATTCAACCCCACATTCCGGTCATCGATCGTCAGCACCAGACACAAGGACACTTCACCCGAGATGCGTTCCGCTACGAGCCCACGGAAAATGCCTACGATTGTCCAGAAGGAAAACCGCTGCACTAGCGAGGCAAGCGGCGCAGCAGTGCGGGCGATCTTTATCGCTCGACACAAGCGCAATGCCGAGGCTGCCTACAAAAGAAATTATGTACCGCAGGCCCATATCGGAGATTATTTGTTCACTGGCATGAGCCAGCGCGACAAGTATCTCGCGCATTGGCTGAGACACCTGATTATAAGCGTTCGCGAAAAGCGCGCTACAAAGTCGAAGCTTTGTTCGCGGAGCTAAAGCAGCAGATCAAGCTGCGCCAAGTGCGATTGCGACGATTGTGGAATGTCAGGGAGCAGTTCTACCTGGCAGCGACGGCACAAAACTTAAAAAGGTTAGTAGGTCACCTCGTTCAAAAAAAGTTGCCAGAATCCAGCACCACGTGAAAGAGCAAGGAAAGGAGAGGACCTTAAGAAGGCTTAAAGTTTTGAGGAGCGCCCGAGAAAGACTCCCGACGACCCGCTGCTCGTTTCTCCCAATGCATTTTTCAACAGACTCATCAGTTAGTGGGCAACACTATCGGGAGATCTCACGCCCTCATAATCAACTATTTGCGAACAATCGGGCGCAAAGGTTTTTGGGCCATCCGCCACCGCGCCCCGGAACCGAGTTTCAATGACTAAATTACGAGGTGCCTGTCCGCGGAATCCTGGAGGAGTAGGTCTTTAGTGACCGGACCTCTAGTTGGGGGTTACTTGAGCAACAGAGCCAACGGGCCATACTCACTGCAAAAGAGTGCGGTCCGGCCCGGGGACATAAGTTACGCAACGTACCGGCTACATAGGTAACCAAAGGTCTTCGCTCTCCTTATTGCTCCCCCGACAGCCTGCACAAACTGGCATCCCCCAAGTAGATGCTCGCGAAAATGGTCCTTCTTTTTATAAAGGGTTTCGGCGGCTAATTTGCTATCCTACGGCGCGTGAAACTCCCGTTTTTGGTCGATACCGATACTGCTTCCGATGACGCCGTAGCGTTAATTATGGCGCTGCGGACTCCGACAGCGGAGGTCGTAGCGATCACGACCGTTGCGGGAAACGTGCCTGTCGGGCAAGCCAGTCGAAATGCACTGTATACTGCGGAACTTTGCGGCTCGAACGTCCCTGTTTTTGCAGGTGCGGAAAAGCCCCTAAAGCGTGCTCACCTCGGCGCAGACTGGTTTCACGGGAGAGATGGACTCGGCGATCACGACTACCCGGCGCCGCGCCGCTCTCTAGAAAGAGCGAGCGCTACCGACGCCATTATCGACGCGATTGAATCCCACGCCGGCCTTGTGGTGGTGACCCTCGGCCCATTGACGAATGTCGCGCTTGCGCTGCAAAAGAGACCGGGAATCGCCACGAAAATCAGTCGTTGCGTGATCATGGGGGGCGCTCCCTGTTGCGAGGGCAATGTCACCCCTGCGGCAGAATACAACATCTGGTGCGATCCCGAGGCGGCACGCACTGTAGTTCGCAGTGGCCTCCGGATTGAACTTGTTGGTTGGCACTTGTGTCGCGGCGAAGCAGTGCTGAATCCTTCCGACATCCAGCACGTGCTCAGTCTTGACACTCCAGTCGCCAAATTTGCTCTTGAGTGTAACAGCCGCGCGCAAGAGGCGTTCTTTATTCAAACTGGAGAATACGGGATTTCGCTGCCAGACCCCGTCGCAATGGCCGTAGCATTGGATCCGTCTATTGTTACCGCGAAGTCGGACCACGTCATGGACATTGAAACGGAGAGCGAACTTACGCGCGGAATGACCGTGATTGACCGCCTCAATGTTGCGGGGGACGAACGAAATCGAGCTGTTTGGGCTGAATGCCTCGCTCGGGGTCAGAGAGCGAATGTCGTTTGGAGTCTCGACAATGCGCGATGGAAAAAATCCCTATTTGCCGCGCTCAAATAGAGTCTTGAGTGGAGCCAGACACCGAGAGTGAATCGGTTCTGAAGCCAGCTGCCGATGGGTGTTTTGAACAGACGGTCGGTTCCGCATGACGATCATTTCTGAGGCCAAAGGGGTGTCCTTGAACCGTTGTGCCTATTCGTTTTCCCATAACAAATTGGTTGTCAGCCGCTCAAGAAAATGGCATCGTCATCCTCACCAGGGGAACGGACTAGATTCCCGAAGGCAACGGAGACGGACGGTCGGGTGCGTGCCCCGAAACCACTAAAGAAGCACAACAAGCAGGAAGCGCGGTCCCACGCGGAACTGCTACTGCGTTTGTATCTCGAGAGCAACCCGGAGGCGCTTTGTTTGGTGCGGGCTACTTTGCAGCGTGCCACCGAGGTAGTGCACTTTCCGGAACTGGAATCCCGTGCGATTGTGCGTTCCGTGGACGAAGCACTGGCGAACGTGATTCGCCATGCCTACAAGGGGCGGGCCGGTCGGCCTATTGAGGTGACTTGTCGACGGTTGCTAGGTGATCCGGATTCCAAAACGCCGAGCGGGCTAGAGATTGTGCTGAGCGATTCGGGAGTCCCGGTGGATCCGAAAAAGCTCCACGGCAGGCCCTTTGAAGAGATTCGGCCCGGCGGTTTAGGGCTTCACTTTATGAACCAAAGCATGGACGTAGTAGAATTCCGCCGGAAGGATGGCAAGAACCTACTACGTATGGTGAAATATCTGGCTCCGTCTCAGCCGGAAAGAAAGCCACAAGGAGAGTAGCCCGTGCAGATCGCTGCCCGAAATTCCGAGGGATGGGTCATTTTCGATATTTCAGGAGATATCGACTTAGCTCATTCGCCAGCAATGCGAAAAGTACTCTTGGGAGAGATCAAGGAAAAACACACTCCCAAAGTATTTCTAAATCTCAAAAACGTGCGCTATATCGACAGCTCCGGGATCGCCTCTCTTGTCGAGGGTCTGAAGGCTTCCCGCGATAATGGCGCGCGGTTGATTTTGTATGGCTTGAGTTCCTCGGTCAGAGAAGTGATGGAGCTCTCGCGGTTGCAGAAGATTTTTGAGATTTACGATAGCGAAGAACAGGCGCTTTCTTCGTAAAGAAACAAAACTTTCCGCGCACAGGTCGGCGGCTTACTTGCAACTTACTCGAAAAGTCGGTGCTGCAGTTCTCGAAGGTCTCGCGTATGTCGGTGCTCTGACGACCATATCGGCGCGTGCGGCTTACTTTACTTTCATCGGGCCCTTCCAGGGCAAGGCAGCGCGAATTCAGAGTTCCATTTCGCAGGCGATGGAAGCGGGCGTGCGGGCACTGCCGATCTTGTCGCTGATCACGTTTTTTATCGGGCTGATTTTGGCTTTGCAGGCCGCGTATGAGCTTCGGCGCTTTGGGGCCATGAGCTTTGTCGCCAGCGCTGTCGCGCTTTCCATGACGCGCGAACTGGGCCCGCTGATAACTGCGATCATTGTGATTGGCCGGTCGGGTTCCGCTTTTGCGGCAGAAATTGGAACCATGAAAGTTACAGAAGAAATTGATGCGCTCGAGACGATGGCGATCGACCCGGTGAGCTTTCTTGTGGCCCCCAAGTTTGTGGCCATGATCATCATGCTCCCGTGTCTGACGATCTGGGCCAATTTCATGGGAATTTTGGGTGGTTCGTTGTTCGGGGTGTTGAAAGCGGACTTCACGTTCCAGCGGTACATTACCGCCTCGCTGGATGCACTGTATATGCGCGACGTAATCACTGGCCTGATCAAGAGTTTCATGTTTGGAATTACCATTACAGCGGTGGGATGCCAGGAAGGGTTCAATACCGGAGGCGGCGCCGAGCAGGTGGGCCGCTCCACGACAAAAGCCGTGGTGGTTTCGATTTTCCTTGTGATTTTGGTGGATCTTGTTTTTACCATGCTGTTTTTCTTTCTGGCGCAGGATTAGGAGTCATGGCCGAAAAAGTGAAAATCCCTCCCGGAGGGGCAGAAATCTCGGGCCCAATGATCTCCATCCAGGATCTGCGGGTCAGCTACGATGGAGGACGTGAAATCCTTCACGGGATTAGCTTTGACGTGCAGCGGGGAGAGACCCTGGTCATTCTTGGTGGGTCTGGCTCGGGCAAAAGCACCCTACTCAGAACCCTGGTCGGTTTGGAGAAGCCCAGTTCCGGAGAGGTATGGATTCGGGGCAAGAATTTCGGTGCCATCTCAAATGCCGAACGCGATGAAATCCGTACGCGGCTCGGGATGTCTTTTCAAGGGGGAGCGCTGTTTGGTTCGATGACCGTCGGTGAAAACGTAGCTTTGCCGCTTCGCGAACATACAAAGTTGGAGCCGTCCACAGTAGAGATTATGGTGCGCCTGAAGCTAGACCAAGTGGGGTTATCTGGTTTCGAGGATTTCTTGCCCTCGCAATTAAGTGGCGGCATGAAAAAGAGAGCGGCTGTTGCCCGGGCGCTGGCAATGGACCCGGAGATTCTATTTTTTGACGAACCTTCGGCTGGCCTGGATCCGATTATTGCAGCGGGCATTGACCAACTGATCTTGGATTTGAAAAAAGCGTTTCACATGACGATCATCGTGGTCACCCATGAGCTAGCCAGTGCGTATTTGATCGCGGATCGGATGGTTTTAATCAACAAAGGGGATGTAGTGGCCTTGGGGACGGTTCAGGAAATGCAAAACAGCAAGCACCCCAAGGTGCGGCAATTTCTGGATCGGGTCCCCGAACCAGCGGTTGCTCAGGAACTGGATTATCTGCAAATGCTGACGGAACCTTCATCGAAGCAGGGCGAAGGGCGTCAGGGGAAGAGCAGGTAGAGATGGAAGCTAGACGAGAGCAAGCATTTGTCGGACTCTTTGTCCTCATTGCAGCAGCGCTGCTGGTGCTGACGGTGTTCGCCTTGACAGGTGTCTTTGCCAGTTCCACCAGAACCCTCCACGCGAAGTTCCACAACGCGGCTGGATTGGAACCTGGCGCAACGGTCCGCTTTGAGGGCGGCCCGAAGGTAGGGCGAATCGAAAAGCTGACGATTGATCCCGTCGATCCATCGCTCATGGATATGGAATTCAGCGTAAAGAACGACATTCCGGTCAAGACCGACAGCCGCGTGGCGATTTTGAGTTTCAGTCCGCTCGGAGACAACCACCTCGAGATACGAGCCGGGTCTCCACAGGCGCTGCGAGCCTCCTCGGGTACCCTGCTTCCCTCTGATCCCTATGTCGGGTTCAATGATCTTACGGCCCAAATCAACAAGATGGCTCCGCAGGCACAGCTGCTCCTGGCTAACTTGAACGACCGTGTCACTCAATTGAAACTCACGATCGACCGCGTGAATGATCTTCTCAATGACAAGAATCGCCAAAATGTCTCGGCTACCCTGTCGGATTTACACGGGATGCTTGCTGAGAATCGGCCACAGATCAAGAGCACTTTGAATAATGTGAATGTGGCTTCGCAGAAACTTGGACCCCTGCTCGACCAGATCCACAAAACCGTTGACCAGGCGGATGGAACGTTGAAGAAGGTCGACGGCCTCTTAAGTGAAAACAAGGATGATATCCGTGCTTCCGTCGTAAAGCTCAGGCAATCGTTGGAAAATATCTCTTCCATCACTTCACAGCTGCAACAGATGCTGGACGACAACGACTACAATATCGAGGAACTCCTGAATAATTTGCGCATCGTTTCAGAAAACTTGAAGGAATTCACGGATACCATCAAAACCCGCCCGTCGACACTGGTAAATCCCGGTAGCCGTGCGGACCGTAAGCCTGGAGAGAAGCCATGAAAATTCATCCGGTGAACATTCTCAATCGGAGCAATCTGTCGAGTCATTCGTTCGGATGGGTGAACAGCGCTGCTAAGGTCGCAGGAATAGTGACCTTGGCTCTTAGCTTGGCTGGGTGTGGAAGTCAGCGCCCGATCAAGTATTATCAGGTAACTTATCCGACAAAGTCGTTCGTCGCGCAGGATGCGATCAACACCACACTTAGGGTGCGCACTTTCGAATCCTCTCATCTTTATCTCGATGACAAGATGGTCTACGGCTTTGATTCTCCGGAAATGGGCACCTATGAATATCAGCGCTGGGCGGATCCGCCCGTGGAAATTCTCCAGAACGCGCTGGTTCGAGGTCTGCGTTCCTCCGGGCGCTTTAAGGCCGTTTACACAGTTCGCGCAGATCCCGATGGACGATACATTCTGGCTGGCCATCTGTATGACTTCAAAGAGGTGGACGGAGCAACGATCGTGGCACGCCTTAGTTACGAAGTTCGTCTGCGTGATCGCAAGAGTGCAACCACCGTCTGGGAGCATAGCTACACTTACGATGAGCCGGCTGCAGAAAAGTCTGTGCCGGCGTTTGTCATAGCCATGGACAAGAATGTCCAACGAAGTGTCCAGGAAGTGCAGGCGGGCCTCGAAGAGTACTTCCGAGCTCATCCTGTGCAATGAGTTACCACCCACCGAATCACTCCTAACCTACTCGCGGCAACTTGTGTTTGGCTTTACACTAGCTAGTGATGAGGGCTACCGCTCTAGCCTTTGCTCAGAGAAAAACATGACGCATCCAGTGGCCAAAAAGATGGTCAACGAAAATTCGGGGACAGCGGGAAGACAGTCGTTCCCCTTTCTCGACCTGAAAACTCAATTCGCTTCGATCCGGGCCGAAGTAATGGAGGCCGTCAAGGGAGTATTGGAAAGTCAACAGTTTATCCTCGGCCCCGACGTGAAGCAGCTTGAGGACGAGATTTCCGCCAAACTTGGCGCTCCGTACGCGATTGGCTGCGCTTCAGGGACCGATGCACTAATTCTTGCACTGATGGCTGCAGGTATCGGCTTCGGCGACGAAGTGATCACAACCCCCTTCAGCTTCGTCGCTACCGCTGGTTCGATTGTTCAAGTTGGTGCCAAACCCGTTTTTGTGGACATCGATCCTGCTAGCTTTAATCTCGATCCCAAGAAGATCGAAACGGCGATCACCTCAAGGACCCGCGCGATTATGCCTGTGCATCTTTTCGGGCTTCCCTCGGATCTCGACCCCATCCTTGCAATTGCAAAGGCGAACAAGCTATTGGTCATGGAAGACGCGGCGCAGGCGATTGGCGCTCGTTATAACGGCCGGTTCGCCGGAACTATCGGTGATTTTGGTTGTTTCAGTTTCTTTCCTTCAAAAAATCTCGGCGCAGCAGGCGATGGTGGCTTAATCACGACGAACTCTGCGGACATGGCCGAGCGGTTACGGATGATTCGTGTTCATGGTAGCAAGCAAAAGTACTTCCATGACGTGCAGGGCATAAACAGCCGGCTGGACACATTGCAGGCTGCCATCTTGCGGGTCAAACTACGGCACCTCGACAAGTGGGCAGCCGGCAGAGCGGATCGCGCCGAACGCTATCGCCGTCTCTTTGAACAAAGGGGACTGACGAAGTTCGTAACGTGCCCACCGACGCCTCCCCCGTCTTTTCACCCTGTCTACAATCAGTTCACCATCCGTGTGCAGCGCAGGGATGAGCTCAAAGAATCACTGGGGAGAGCCGGAATTCCGTGCGAGATCTACTATCCACTCTGTCTACACCTTCAGAGGGCGTTCTCAAATCTAGGCTACCAGGCGGGCCAGATGCCCGTGGCGGAGAAAGCCAGCCGGGAGGTTCTCTCCCTTCCGGTCTACCCAGAGCTGACCGATGCACAGCAGAATGAAGTAGTGCAAGCGATCGAGAATCTCTACTTGCAGCAGAGATAGGCGACGCCTAGTTAGCGGCGAGAGAACAACCGGCCCTTGTTGAATACTTCAGCAGGCCTGTTGTTTTTTGCAGCGTGTGCCTTTTGTCTTCCAAGTCGCACTGCCTGCATGATTTACCAATCGGTGTGGAAATTTTCAAAGGACACGCTACAGAGGAATGCATCTTTATCGGTCGGCTGTCGGTTTGAATGGCAAACGCGACATTCTTCCAGAAAGGCCGCAAGACCTTTGATCTAAATGCGTTCGTAACTCAAGCTCGATGCGCACTCTGTTTGGCCAACCAATTGCCTTTTACAACATTGGAAATTAGGAGTGAAGGCCAAAGAGGAGGCGGTTATGACGGTCATTCTGATGCTCGCGATGTTCGCAATCTTTCTCACCATCGATTATGTGCGAAAAGGCAGAGAAGCAAGAGAAACAGCAGCCGCCCGGGAAGAAGCCGCGGCGGTGGCGCCACGGTTGGTACCGACGATTGTGGCCGGGTTTGAACTCCCCGAGAACCGCCGTTATCATCCCGGACACACTTGGGCATTGCAGGAAAGCCCAACTTTGGTTCGCGTAGGCATCGATGATTTTGGAGCCCGTCTGGTCGGGAAGATCGACGAAGTGACGCTGCCAAAGCGTGGCCAGTGGCTCAGGCAGGGCCAGAAATTCGCGACAATCGTACGCGATGGGCAGAAAACAGAATTGGTATCGCCGGTGGAGGGAGAAGTGACTGGTATCAATGAGACGCTTCTCTCGGATGCGACGATGTTGAACCGCGATCCTTACGGACAGGGTTGGTTCGTCTCGGTGCTCTCTCCGGATCTCACCACGAGCTTCCGGAACCTTCTGAATGGCACGCTGGCGCGCAAGTGGATGGCGGAAGCCTCCAGTCGGTTGCAGATGCGGATTCCGGCCCTTGCTGGAGCCGTTGCGCAGGACGGTGGAGTGGCAGTCCATGATCTGACCGTTCAGATGCCCACAACGAAATGGGCGGAAATTACACGCGAATTCTTCCTGACTTGATTGGGTCCACCTCCTTCCCAACCGAACGGAACAAAGCTCAGGCCCCGATCCAGCGCGATCGGGGCCTGAGCCGTTTTGGGCCTGCTGCTTGCGGCAATAATCAACAGATGAAAGTCCTTACAGCGAGTAGTGATGTACGACACAGGCTCGGGTGCCCTATCTCACTGGAATCATTTCACTTTTCAGGCAAACTTTCAGTGGGCCGACGGCTATGCGGAAGGTTTCATCTCTGACGTGGCCATCCCCGTTGAACTTTTAAGCGGTTCGCAGAGATCAAAACTGCGTCGCCTGGCCCGGATGTCTGGGTGACTGGCCGCCAGTGCTCTGGCCCTCTCGCGGCCAAGGTACCGTGTGCTCCACCACGGTCTTGGCCAGTAGGGAGTATTACGATCCATCCCCGGTCGTTTATTGCATCTCCTTCCAAGGGGGAGAAGGTCGCTCCAGGGAGTATTTCCATCATGAGCAAGGGGATCCTGTACGATGCGACGCTCTGCATCGGCTGCAAATTGTGTGAAAAGGCCTGTGCCGACCACCACCGCCTGCCATACGACGACGATATTGCCGCAGAGCAAAGGCAATCCGATCATAAGTACACCGTTGTCCTGACGCAAAACGAGAAGTTCATGCGCCGGCTGTGCATGAACTGTCAAGATCCGACGTGTGCGTCGGTCTGCCCAGTCGGTGCTCTTCGTAAGAGCACCCTTGGCCCAGTCACATACGAAGCCTCGCGCTGCATTGGTTGCCGTTACTGCATGATGGCTTGCCCGTTCTCCGTGCCCAAGTACGAATGGGGCAAAACGTTGCCACTCGTTCGTAAATGCGACATGTGCGCGGACCGAGTGTCCAACGGGCTAGCTACTGCATGTGCAGAGGCTTGCCCAACAGGGGCAACGAAATTTGGTGACCGCGACGACTTAATCGAGCAGGCCAAGGAGCGCATCAGCAAAGGTCAGGGCCAATACATAAATCACATTTATGGCTTGGAGGAAGTGGGAGGCACATCCGTGCTGCTGCTTTCGAGTGTGCCGTTTGAGAACTTCGGATATAGGACAGATCTCAGTTACGAGCCGCTACCTCTGCTCACCGGACGTGTCCTCTCGCACCTTCCCGATGTAGTCGCCATCGGTACTGTGGCACTCGGAGGCATCTGGTGGCTCTGTAATCGAAAAGAAGAGGTGGCAGCGGCGGAGGGGCGCCAGGGGCCCAGCAAAGCGTAAGAGGAGACGCGTCATGTTCAAGTTGAAAATTACATTTTGGAGGGTGGTACTCGCACTTATTTTGCTCATCGGTGCCTATGCCACGATGGTGCGCTTTTTTCGCGGTTTAGGTGCCTCCACCAACCTCAACGATGCTTTTCCCTGGGGTCTCTGGATTGGATTCGACGTCATGTGCGGCGTGATGCTCGCCGCTGGTGGATTCACCCTGACCGCTTCCGTCTATCTCTTTAATCTGAAAAAATTCAAGCCGATTGTCCGCCCTACGGTGCTTACGGCTTTCCTGGGTTACCAATTGGTGGTTGTCGGGTTGCTGTTTGATCTGGGCCGCGGCTACCGCATCTGGCATCCCCTCGTGATGTGGAACCCTCGATCCGTCATGTTTGAAGTGGCTTGGTGTGTCACTCTGTACTCCATCGTACTTTCGCTCGAATTTGCTGGCGTGCTCTTCGAGCGCTTTCATTTGTCCACTTTGCTTCGCATTCAGAAAATGCTTCTGATCCCTCTGGTCATCGCTGGTGTGCTTCTCTCCACCCTGCACCAGTCTTCGCTCGGTAGTCTCTATCTCATCGTGCCCAACAAGCTCCATCCATTCTGGTACTCGCCGATTCTTCCTATCCTCTTTTTTCTTTCCGCGATTTGCGTCGGTTTGGCAATGACCATCTTTGAATCTTCCATGAGTGCAAAGCATTTTGGAAAACAACTTGAGTTGCCATTAATCCAGTCCTTAGGCCGCACGCTTCTCGTCATGCTCTGCATTTACACTCTAGTGCGCTTCCTGGATCTTCTGCATCGCGGAGCCTTGGGCCTGCTTAACAATCTTGGTTGGGAAAGTGCACTTTTCTTGCTGGAAATGTTTCTTGTTTCCGTAGTGCCGATCTGCTTGCTGCTTATCCCCAAAGTCCGTGAAAGCTCAGGTGGCTTATATCTCGCCTCCGTACTCTGCCTGCTAGGCTTCGTTACCAATCGTATGAACGTGGCCATCACAGGGATGGAAGCCTCCTCGGGAGTACACTACTTCCCGAAATGGACAGAAATCGCGGTTACCCTGGCCATTACTGGCTTTGGATTTTTTGTATTTGCAGTTGCCGTGAAGTATTTGCCGATTTTCAGTCATGAAACAGTCAACGAACCGCTGTCACCGCTTGAAACTGTCCAAGCGGAAGTGCCAGAGCTTTCGAATGCAGGATCCTGAAGACCAAGTCGGCGTGAACGCGCGCTGGACAAGGCTCGCCAGCAGCCTCAGCGGGAAATTGTTGGTCTTGCTCGTCTCTTCCATGGCCCTTGTTTTTGGCCTCCTTGGTTACCTGAATATCCAGCTTCACAGACGTCACCTGGAGCGCGACGCGCTGGCCGATGCAGCTCGCACCAGCAGCGTTATCAAGCGCAACACCTCCTACTACATGCTACGCAATCAACGTGACGGCCTGTACCACATCATCACCGAGATGGCAGATGAGCCCGGCATGATCCGCATTCGCATCATCAATGACCAGGGTCGTATCAGCTTTTCCTCCGACCCCAGCGAGATATCCAAGTTCGTGGATAAAGGCATGAGAGCGCAGGACCTTGCGCCCTCCGTGGACTCCGCGATACAGATGTCAAATTTGAAGCAGAGTTTCCGCACGTACCGTTTGCCAAACAACGAGCGTGCCCTCGGCGTGATCGACCCGATCGAAAACTCGCCCGCGTGCAGCAACGCCGAGTGTCACGCTCATCCTAAGGAAGTGAAGACTCTGGGCATTTTGGATACGGACATCTCGCTGGCGAGCAGTGAACGCAGCGTCGCAGAAAGCACCCGCCAGGTTCTTATTTACACCGTCCTTGCGGTTCTGGGCGTTGCTGTTCTCCTCTCCGCTTTTGTCCGCCATATGCTAGGTGGCCCGCTGCGGGCGTTGACCGTGGGCACTCACCGACTGGGCTCCGGTGATTTGGGCTATCAGATTCATCTTCAGTCCAGTGGTGAGCTTCAGGACTTGGCGAATTCTTTTAACACCATGAGCAGGCAGATTGAAGAGGCGCACAGCGAAATCAATGCCTGGAATCGAACACTGGAAGAACGAGTCGAACAAAAGACCCGCGAACTCAGTGGGGCCCAGGAAGAAATGTTGCGGGTTGAGCGAATGGCTTCGATTGGCAAACTGGCCGCCGTTGTGGCTCATGAAATCAATAACCCCTTGGCTGGAATTCTCACATACGCGAAGTTGCTCAAAAAGCGTTTGAGCCGCGAGCCCCAACCGAATGCAGAAAACATCAGCATGCTCGACTTGATGGAATCCGAAAGTCGCCGGTGTGGAGAAATTGTCAAAAACCTCATGACCTTCGGCCGGCCCACTTCTATGAATAGGGAGCCATGTGACCTGAATGCAGTGATCGATCGGTGTGTGCGCCTGGTTCAACATCAGTTGGAGTTGAAAAGCATTGAGCTCCACCTGAACCTGAACAAGGACTTGCCCTCCGTGCGCTGCGACCAGGGCCAAATTGAACAGGTGATTCTGGCATTAGTCATTAACGCGATTGACGCCTTGCCCACTGGCGGAAACTTGTCCCTCACCACCCGAATGGGACCGAACGGCGAGGCGTTTCAAATTGAGGTCCGCGACGATGGCGTAGGTATGCCGCGCGACGTGCTTGCCAAGATGTTTGAGCCGTTTTTCACAACCAAGGAACACGGGCGCGGACTTGGACTGGGCCTGGCGATCAGCCGAAACATTGTTGATCGGCATGGGGGCCGGATTGAGGTCGCCTCCGAACCCGGTCATGGGACAACCTTTACAATCACATTGCCTTTACAGTCGAATGTCGTTTTGAGCGCCAATCCTGTTGGAGCGGCGGGACGAGGGGTATAAGCCATGGTCACAAAAGCAAACTTACTTGTCGTTGATGACGAGCTTATAGTTCGCGACTCGCTGGACAAGTGGTTCCGCGAAGAAGGATACGACGTTTCTGTCGCCGAGAGCGCGCATGACGCGCTGGCCAAAATGGCATCGAAACGTTTCGATCTCGCGCTGGTCGACATCAAAATGCCCGGTACGGACGGCGTGGAACTTCAGCGCCGGATGCACGAAATCGATCCGGATATGCTGGTCATCATTATGACTGGGTACGCTTCGGTGGAGACTGCTGTTTCGGCACTGAAAAACGGAGCATACGACTATGTCTCTAAGCCCTTTGATCCTGATGACATTGCCCATACCGTTCACAACGCGCTCTCGCACCAAAGAGCTCAGCAGGAGAATGCCCGGTTGCGCGAAACCGTCGCCTCCGTAGTAAGGCCCCAGGAAATCGTCGGGCAAAGCTCCGCCATGGTCCGTGTCTTCGAGGCAATTCAGACCGTGGGCCCGACGGATGCAACGGTGCTGATTACGGGCGAGAGCGGTACCGGCAAAGAGTTGTGCGCACGGGCGATTCATGCCGCCAGCTCACGCCACTACAACCCGCTTGTGGTAATCCATTGCGGCGCACTGACAGAGACTCTGCTCGAAAGCGAGCTGTTTGGCCATGAAAAAGGTGCCTTCACCGGTGCGCAATACCGCAAAAAGGGCAGTTTCGAAGTTGCCGACGGCGGCTCCGTGTTTCTCGATGAAATTGGTGACATTAGCCTGAAGACTCAGACGGACTTGCTGCGCGTCCTGCAGGAGCGGGAAATCACACGCGTGGGAAGCACCCACCCGATTCATGTCGATTTCCGGTGCATCGCTGCGACAAACAAAGATGTCCAGAAGTTGGTGGACAGCGGCAATTTCCGCCCCGATCTCTTTTACCGGCTCAATGTTTTCCAGATTCAATTGCCCCCCCTTCGGGAACGCAAGGGTGACATTCCTGTCCTCGCTGAGCACTTCATCCGCAAATTCTCCGCTTCGATGAATAAGCGAATTACACGCGTGTCCCCCGAAGCCATGGCCCTTCTGGACCGCTACCAGTGGCCCGGGAATGTTCGTGAACTCGAAAATGCGATCGAGCGGGCCATGGTAGTCGCTCAGGAGCCTGAGATCCGCGAGGAAGATTTTGCCTTGCGTCTGCCCCTTGCGGAGCACTCTCCGCGTACCCTCGAGGACGTCGAGCGAGACCACATCCTCTCCGTCCTTCAGGAATGCAAGGGCAATCAGACGGTGGCCGCGGAAGTGCTTGATATCGACCGTGTGACGCTTCATAACAAGCTTAAGAAGTACGGCTGGAAACGAGAGGCGGCGTCTGCGCTGTGAACCTGATTCAGCTTTTGCCGTTCGGTTCGGTTCCGGCTGAACTTCTTGCGGAACTCTGTGACGGTCTTGGCCGCGAATTCCGCGTGCGCTCCGAAATACTTCCCCCGGAACCGGATCCACGATTCGCCTTCAATGTGACTCGCCAACAGTATCTTTCGACGGAAATTCTTGCACGTATGGTCACAAGGGGGACGCCGAAGAGTTCTCGACTTTTGGGAATAACTCTAGCGGACCTGTATATTCCGATTCTGACATTCGTTTTCGGCGAAGCACAATTGCAGGGGAGTTGCGCCTTGGTTTCGGCCCAGAGGCTGCGCCAGGAGTTCTACGGCCTTCCTCGAAACTCGGCGCTACTTCACGGCAGGCTTCTAAAAGAGTGTACCCACGAACTTGGACACACCCTGACGCTTTCGCATTGTGATGACTATCAGTGCGTGATGTCTCCCTCGCACGGGGTGGAGTGGATTGACCTGAAGACTAGCCATTTCTGTAGCTCCTGCCGGTCCCTCGTGCTTTCCTCAGGAGCACTGGAAGCCACCACCTAAGGTTTTCACCGCTAAATGCGGGCTGATAATTTACGTGGAACGATGCTTCGGACCACTACGTAGAGGATAGGAATAAAGAGGAGATTCAATGTAGTTGCGGCGATCATTCCACCGAAAACTGTGGTGCCCACAGAGATTCGGCCAGCCGCTCCCGCGCCTTGCGCCAGCATCAGCGGTACAACACCAAGAATGAATGCAAAGGAAGTCATCAAAATGGGGCGCAGTCGAATTCGAGCGGCCTCCACAGCTGCATCCAACGCGGCTAACCCTTCGTCCTGCAGTTGTTCAGCGAACTCCACGATCAAGATCGCGTTTTTGCTTGCTAATCCGATCAGCATTACCAGGCCGATCTGGCAATACACATCATTCGTCAAGCCACGCAGAGCCATTGCGCCTAGTGCTCCCAGCAAGGCAACCGGCACGCCCAGCAGCACGATAAATGGGAGGACATAGCTCTCATATTGCGCTGCGAGGGTGAGGTACACAAAAACCAAACCCAAGGCGAAGAGAATGCCTGCTTTCCCGCTTGAGCGGACTTCCTCGAGCGAGAGTCCACTCCATTCATACGACATTCCTCGAGGCAGGATTTTCTTCGCTACTCCTTCGATTGCCGCCAGGCCCTGGCCGGTGCTTACTCCCGGCGCGGCGCTCCCGGAGATTTCCGCAGACCGAAATAGATTGAAGTGAGTGATGACCTGGGGATTTGCCGCTTGTTCGATCTCGACGACGTTGTCCAGAGGAATCATTTTTCCGCTATCGGAGCGCAGATAGTAGGAGCGGATATCCTTTGGTTCAGAGCGAAATTTCTGGTCCGCTTGCAGGTACACACGATAGGAGCGATTATTGAAGTCAAAGTCGTTGACATAAACGGAGCCCAGAAAGACCTGTAATGCGTCGGTGATTTGCGTCAAAGGTATCTGCAGACTTTTGGCTTTTTCGCGATCGATTTTGACCAGAATCTGCGGATCGTTTGCCGTAAAACTGGTGAATAGTCCCGCCAAATCCCTGTCCCCGTTTCCTGCTGCAACCACCTGGTTGGCAGTGTTCGCCAGAGTCTGAAGCGTGTTCCTCCCGAGATCCTCCAACTCGAACGTGAAGCCACCCACGGCGCTGGCCCCTTGGATTGCCGGAGGATTAAAGGGAACAACCAGTCCACCCGGGATAGCCAGCATCTGCTGCCTTAATCTTGCCACTACCGCTGCTCCAGAATGCTCGTCACCCTTTCGTTCGCGGAAGTCCTTAAGATCGGCGAACACTATCCCACGATTGGGTGCGGTTCCAGAGAGCCCAAAACCCACAATGGTGAAAGCCCCTTTCACATCGGAGTTTCTGCCCAGAAGAGCCTCCGCCTGGGCACAGAGATCGCGCGTATAGTCCAACGAGGCTCCCTGCGGAGCCTGTACCATCACAATCACGTAGCCCTGGTCCTCTTCGGGGATAAAACCGCGGGGAACGCGCATATACAACCCATAGACAACGAGGAGCGCGAGTGCGAAGGCCCCGAGCGTAACCGATCTCCCTCTGGCTGCCGCGTGAACCGCTCTCTTGTAGAAATCCGATCCTGCGTGGAACGCAAAGTTGAACGCACGGAAAAATACGCCTTGTGCGCGTTCGCGGTGGTGGCCCAAAAAGATGGCGGAGAGTGCCGGTGTCAGCGTCAGGGCATTGAATGCGGAAATCGACACAGAAAATGCGATGGTCAGTGCAAATTGCCGGAAAAGGATGCCAGTCGTTCCAGGAAAAAGTGCCACAGGCACGAAGACGGATACCAGGACAAGCGAAGTCGCGACGACCGCTCCGGCGACTTCTTTCATGGCCACACTGGCGGCATTGTGCGGCTCGGAAATTCCTTCAACAATATGTCGTTCGACGTTTTCAATGACCACAATTGCGTCGTCGACGACCAGGCCTGTAGCCAGCGTTATGCCGAATAACGTCAGCGTATTAATCGAGAATCCAAGCACCTTCACGAACATAAAGGTGCCGATCAGCGAGACCGGAATGGTAATCGCCGGGATGAACGTCGTCCGCCAATCCTGCAGAAACACAAATATGACCAGCACTACGAGTACAATGGCCTCGAGCAGCGTGATCAGTACATCCCTGATGGATTCCCCAATCACTTCTGTGGTGTCAAACGCAATGGAATACTTCAGCCCTGGAGGAAAATTGTTCGAAAGGTGCTCCAGTTCGATTTTAACGCCACGGTCCACGTCCAAAGCGTTGGCGCCGGGAAGTTGCGAAATGGCGATTCCCATGGAATCGTGACCGTTAAACCGCACCAGGGTGCCGTAGTCCTCGGCGCCCAACTCTGCCCGGCCAACATCTTTCAAACGGACGAGTGTGCCGTCAGTGCCGGTCTTCAGGATAATGTTGTCAAATTCTTTGGGTTCGGAAAGCCGTCCAACGGCCCGCACGCTGATCTGATATGCCTGTCCAGAGCGAGCCGGAGGTTGTCCCACCTGCCCAGCGGCGACTTGCACGTTCTGCTCCTGCAACGCAGCCAATACATTGGTGGCCGTCAGACCCCGTGCGGCGAGGAGCGAAGGATCGAGCCAGAGCCGCATGGCGTACTTTCGCTCACCGAAAAGTGTTGCGTCACCGACGCCCGGAACTCGTTTCAGGGCATCCTTCACATACACGTCAAGATAGTTGCTGATGAATAGGCTGTCGTACTGGCCGTTCTCCGCGTAAAGTCCTGCTGCGAGAACAAATCCGGAAAACTGTTTTGTAATAATGATGCCGGTGTTTTTGACTTCATTGGGCAAGCGCCCGAGTGCCTGATTCACGCGGTTCTGAACATCGACGGCCGCCAGATCCACATCTCGCGCGGAATCGAAGGTGACAGTGATTTGGCTAGTGCCGTCATTGCCGCTGGAAGAAGAGATGTACTTCATCCCTGGTACGCCATTGATGGCTTGTTCCAGCGGGATGGTTACTGCGGATTCTACCGTCTGCGCGTTGGCGCCAATATAGCCGCTCGTAACCAATACCTGCGGAGGCGCCAATTCCGGAAATTGCGCAACGGGCAGGGAGGGAATGGAGATTGCTCCGCCGAGAATGATCAGCAACGCGCAAACAGTGGCAAACACGGGCCGCCGGATGAAGAAATCAACAAACAAGTCCCTTTACTGCCTTTCTCTCGAATGAGTTGGGCTATTAACTTAAATCAGGCAACACCTATTGGTGCATGGCCCCCGGTGCAGGATCTCGCGCGGCCGTGATCTTATTGGTCAACACCTGTTCAGTTACGGATGCTCCCTCCTGCAGAAACTGCAGCCCGGAAACGATGATGTGGTCTCCCGGGTTGATACCGTCCAGAACAGCGTAATCATTTCCGACGATCTCGCCGAGCTTCAGAAGGCGTTGTCGCGCCACCGTCCCGTTACCCTCTTTCACCGCGGCGAACGCGAAAAACTGGCCGTTGATCCGTTGAACGGCAAGGACGGGAACAACCTGGCCATCACGAGTACCCCAGGTGATCTGCGCCCGCACCTGCTGCGCAATGCGAAAATTGGCCTTTGCATTTCCGATGGCGGCCTTAGCTAAAACGGTCTGGGTCTCAGAGTCCACTTGTGGCGAGACAAAGGCTACCTGTGTCGCCGCTAAAGCCCCACCATTCTCATCCAACAACCTGACAGGCAGGCCTAGGCGCAAATCTCGCGCGTGCGAGGAAGGCACATAGATATAGGCCTCCAAGGCCCCTGGTTCATCGACCGTCGTCAAAAGTGTGGAGACCGTGACACGGTCGCCCAGCCGCACGGGGATATCCCCTACGATGCCTTCCATCGGTGCGCTCACGCGATAATAATGGAGCTCGACCTGCTGCTGCTGAACCTGGTGCTCGAGCGATTTCAACTGTGCGACCGCTGCGTCGTAATTGGTCTGCGCGTTATCAAGGTCCTGTTTGGGGATCACCCCGGCGTCGAATAGCTTCTGCGTCCGCTCAAGGGAGATTTTCGCTAAACGCGCGTTGGCTTCCTGCGCCGCGTGGGAAGCCATCTGACTGCTTAGGGTAGCTTCCTGCTTCATCGGATCAATCTGCAGAAGGGAATCCCCCGCTTTGACGTGGTCGCCGGACTTCACAAAAATGTTGGTGACTTGCCCTTCGACCTGCGGGTTGATCGTGGCGGAATGGCGGGACTTGAGCAGGGCCAGATATTCCGTCGCGCTGGCAATCCGTTGCGGTTCGGCGATGATTACCTGAACGGGTATCGCCTGCGGCGCTCCGCCGCTCAGGTCACCGGCTTGGGGCTTCGCCCCGCAGCCGGCCAGCAGCAAGGCGAAAATACACGTAGCGGACAGGAATGCGTTCACTCTCTTCGGCCTGGCAGTCCGCCCGAAGCGAAAAGATTGGTATTCGTGTTTGCGCCTATGCATGGTGAAGCACTCCATAATATGACAGCGAGCGTTCCCCTGCACAGAGACCTTTGCAGCGCTCCTTGTGCCTGCGATTGGAAGGGTTGCTTGACCGACCGCTCAATACATGTCGGTGGGATCGATTTTCTTGCCGGATAGTCCCAATTGCAAGACCTCGATGCTTTCGGGGCGGTCAAAAATTTTGCCCGGCCACCAGTGCTTGATCAAAATTCGAAAGCCGCCGAAGGCAATTCCCGTAACAGTGGCCACCACCAGAAACAGGATGGTCAGGGAGAAAATCTTGAATAAAACGCGAACCAGGGGTGGATCGGTGGCGGACTGGTGCGGTTCGTTCCAAGTCACCTGGGTTTCGTAATTCACCTCATCGCGGATTGCTTGCGCGTGCTTCGGGGAAGTGGCCGCAAAAACAAGGGAGAGCAGGGAGGTCTTCCTTTCAACGGTTACGCCTGCTTGTTTGGCCGCAGCGGGGAGCGCCAGATCCAGATGGTGGCGGTGATTCTCCGCGATCTGTGGTGTGGGGTAGTCGAGAAGCACTAACACACCTCCACCCTTTTCCCCTTCATACCTTGCCAGTATCGCCTCCACGCCGTTCTGGAAGCCCACTTCCTTCGAGAGATCGGCATACGCGCCTTGATTCAGAGATGTCATTGCTGCGCGGAATGCCTCCGGGCCCAAAGCATATTTTTCCGTTCCGAACACTCGCCACCGCACCGGTAAATAACTCTTCAGGGGCGGCATCGGTGTAGGGTCAGCCTTGGATTTCAGTGCGCCGACAATGGCTGTCAGGCTTTCTGGTTTCGTGTTTGGCGAAAGAGCGGCTTGGACGACCAGATTGCCCACAAGGAAGCGGCCATCGTACTGACTCAGGACAGAATCGTCTCCCAGGCCCAAATTTCTCATACCAGGAGCCAGGAGGAATGTATAAAACTCGTACGCGCTGCTGGGGTCCCTAAGCGTGAACACCCGAAAAGTGATCTCGTCCTGGCCACTGCGGTAAGCTCGCTGCTCGATGGCGGTCAGCCCGGACTCTTTCAGTATCTGCTCAACGTTAGTTCCTTGAGCCCAGTTTATGCCAAGGTCTTTTGTCGTGATTGTCTTCGCGGGGCCATCGGCATCCCACGATCCGAAGTGATCGGGCAGGACGGAATTCTGCGCAAACGCACAAGCGCAAACAGAGGCAGCCAGGACAAATACGACGATCAGCTTTCGCATGACAACCTTTTTATTAGACGCTAACAGACTACTTCTGGTTCCTGGATTGTTCAACTGTAGGGACCACTGCCGCATGATTGGGCCGCGTGGAACTGTTCATGGCCACACTGTTCATACTCTGCAGGTAGGCCGAGACACCCTGGTACACGCCCTCGGCGATGTGCTGCCGATGCTCCGGTTTCTTCAGTAACTGCTCGTCAGACGGATTACTCAGAAAAGAAATCTCGGTAAGGATCGATGGCATGTCCGCGCCGATTAGAACCACAAACGGGGCTTTCCGCACGCCGCGATTCTTCACAGGCTTGGCCGTCTTCTGGATTCGTTTCGTGAGCGAGTCCTGTATGTCTCCTGCGAGTTCTTTGGACTCATCAATTTTCTCAGTGCGCGCAATTTTCTTCACCAGATCTTCCAAGTCGTGGATGCCATCTTGGGAGACGGCATTCTCGCGCGCTGCGACCTCCATGGCTTCGGCGGAGCCTTTCAAATTCAGGTAATAGGTTTCCACGCCGCGCGCGCCATGGTCTGGGCTGGAGTTTGCGTGAATCGATATAAACAAGTCGGCCCTGGCATCATTGGCAATGCGGGTGCGGTCTTCCAGGGGAATGAACGTATCGTCCGAGCGCGTATAAACGACGTCTGCACCCGGCAACTTTTGTTCAATCAACTTTCCAAGGCGCAGCGCCACGTCCAGGCAGAGATCTTTTTCCATCAGGCCGGTTGGGCCGATCGTCCCGGTGTCATGGCCGCCATGACCGGCGTCGATCACGATTCGGTTTATTTTCAGTCCGAGAGTGCGCGTAAGAGTCGATTGGCCGTCGCGTGTCGGCAAGGGCGCCGCGACTGGCTGAACCAGATCCGGTTTGTTCTTTGAATTTGAAGACCTTGTCAATGAAGTCTTGCTGGGTTCCGGCGCCGGTTTTGATGACGGAGCCGGCGGAGGAGGTTCCTTCGCTTCTGCGAGATCGCTTGGCGGCTGCTTTGAAGCGGTCTCCACTGGTGCGATTGGGTCAACCGCGAGATTCGCCTTCGCAGTTTGAGAAGGGACAATAGGAACACTATCGGCTTGGAAATTCTTTGAATTTCTTGGAGTCTCCGTGACATTCGCTTTCGCCCGATTCATGGACGAGTAGAGTTCGATAACCAGTCGAGTCGGCTTCTTCGTCAACGATACGGCATAATCTCTCACGTCACTCACATCCAGTACCACGCGAACGACGCCGGATTGATTTTGTGCCACGCGGATCTTGGTCAGCAGGCTCCCACTTACATGGATGTTCGCGTGAGCCACTGCAGGACTGAGGCGTGCGGCATGCAGGTCGAAATAGATGCGGTCCGGGCTGGCTATTCTGCCCGAGGCGTACTGAACGGAATCCTCGAGATCGATAATGACTTCCGTACTGTCGGCCGTCACATTTGTCCGAATTTTCTGCACGCGGGGAACTGCCACGGACTTCGCTGGCTCGCCGCCGTTGGTTGCCCTTCGAATATCGGCGGCTGAGAAATCGGTTTTAACCGCAGTGGTGATAGTTGGGGACCCGGAATTTCTTGAGGCGACTTCGCCTGTTTCCGCGCTCCTTCGCAACGCCAATTCCGCAAGATCTTCCTGTACCTCCCGCTTGTGTGCCGATCGAGGATATTTCTTTGCGAATTCCTGGTAGGTCTTAGTCGCGGCGGATAGATCGCCTAGTTGGTCCTTTTGCAGATCGGCCAGCCGCAACATGGCATCTTGCACATGCTTGCTGCTCGGGTAGTCCCGGATCAAATAGGAGTAGGTGTCCGCGGCCGTCTGAAAATAACTTCTGCCGAAACGGTCGCCCATTTCCGTATTCAGTTCGGCGACGGCGAATAGGGCGTCCGGCACCTCCGGAGCGTGCGGTGTAATCATGTACACCCGCTGATAACCTGCCACGACCTTTTTGTATTCCGAGAGAGTGCGTTGGTCCGGCGCCTTACTGTTCAGCAATCCTCGCAATTCCTCAGCGCGCGCAAATTGGGAACTGGCCGCTTCCCGTTTTACGCTAGAGGTGGTAGTGCCGGCATGCAGAGGGGAGGGAACTAAGCCGGCCAAGAGAAAGGCAAAACACAGCGAAACGACGGCGAAGATCTGGTGGAAACTTTTTGCTCCCCGGTTCATCCTTGTCCTGGCTCTCCCCTGTTCCCGGTCTTGCGTTTCAGTAATCGTTGGTAAAGATGACTCTGCCACTTGGTTCGACCACGCGGTGGATTTGATTTGCGCGTGTATAGGCGCTGTCAAGTCGCCCCGAACCGGGCCGGAAGTAAGCTTCCTGCACCCTTTGAACATAATTTCGTGTTTCCCGATAGGCCGGAATTCCATGAGCCCGATCCACCGCGCCTTCCCCCGCGTTGTATGCCGCCAGAGCCAAGTCAAGATTGCCGTTATAACGCTCCAACAGTGTCTTCAGATATCTAACCCCAGCATCCACGTTTTGCTTTGGACTGAATGCATCATTCGCTCCAAAACGCTGGGCCGTCGTCGGAATCAACTGCATCAGCCCGAGCGCACCCTTGCGAGAAACAGCCGCAGGATTCCAGTTGGATTCCGTTTCAATCACTGCTCGTACAAGCGCCGGATCCACGTTATGCCGCTCTGCCGCTTCCCGTACCAGCTTCTCCACCCCATCCCGATCGATGCTTATTGCCGGCCGGTTCTCACCCATAAATGAGAGTTCTCCCGGCATGTAAATGGTTGTGCGTGGCTTTGCTGCCGTCAGCCGGATCGAGCTCGGATCTGCATTCACAAACATACGCCGCCCGGTGGCGTCCGTGAGCGCCGCAATCTGCGCCGTCGTCAACTCCGGCCTAGCCAGCAAGCCTGCAAATGCGATCGAAAACAATAGTCCTGCACGCGTCACCATTTGAGTTCGAGTTCGCAAGATTCGCCTTGGGGAAGGCATTGGTTTGTACACTAAATCCGAGGCTGCAGTCCGCCTTCGTTCGAGCCAGCGGGCCCAGCAGAATAATCTACTTGGAGGCCATGCCAGCACACAAGTATCGCTTAACGCTCCACTTGCGGGACACGGTCCCGGCGCTACCCCAGATTATAGCAACGGTTCGAGCAGGGAAGGGACGCTTTGCAAGGCACTTTTTAGGGCCGATGTGTCTTTTCCGCCAGCTTCGGCCAAGTCCGGACGGCCGCCACCAGACCCGCCCACTTGTTTCGCCAGAGCTTGTATCAGCTTGCCAGCATGGACTTTAGAGGTCAGGTCCTTGGTGACCCCGGCGATCAGGGCTACTTTCCCGTCCTCCGGCATACCCAGAGCGACCACTCCGGAGCCGAGCCTCTGCCGGAGGGAATCCACCAACTGGCGCAGGCCCTCACGATCGACATTCGCGACCTCGCCAAAGACGACTTTTACTCCCTTGATTGTCTGGGCTCGCCCGAAAAGATCGTCGAGTTGGCTCAGAGCACCCTTGCGCTTCTGTTCGCCAAGCTCCTTTTCCAATTGCCGCGCCGTGTGCGTCAGTTTTTCTACGGAAGCCAGCAGAGAATCTTCACCCACATTCAATTGGCTAGCGAGCGCGTGGAGAATTTGGGCCTGGTGCTGATAGCGCTCCACAGCCCCGATGCCCGTAACCGCTTCGATACGGCGCACCCCGGCCGCAACGGACTCTTCGCTCACGATCTTCAACACCCCAATGTCTCCACCGCGGTTCACATGTGTCCCACCGCACAGTTCTTTCGAATAAAATCCTCGAGGTGAGAGTGCATCAGGGATTGTGACCACGCGAACATTGCTCTCTGGATATTTGTCGCCAAAAAAAGCTAGCGCCCCTGAGTTTAATGCTTCCTCGAGGGACATCACCCCGGTCACGATCTGAGTATTCAGGCGAATCTGTTCATTCACTTGCTGTTCGATGTCGCGTAGCTCTTCCTGGCCCACAGGCGCGAAATGCGAGAAGTCAAAGCGCAGGCGTTCCGGAGCGTTGAGCGAGCCCGCTTGTTTGACATGTGTGCCCAGAATGTTGCGAAGGGCGGCATGCACAAAATGCGTCCCGGTGTGATTGCGCATGATGCGCGCCCGTCGCTCCGCATCTGCAATGACCGCCACGCGATCCCCAACGCGGATTGTTTCCTTGGCTCTCACCCGATGAGCCACCAATCCCGCCACGGGATAATACGCTCCGGTCACTTCAGCAAGCTGCAACGCCTCGGAACTGTCGTAGAAGCTGCCTGTGTCGGCCATCTGTCCGCCGGATTCGGCGTAGATCACCGTGCGGTCCAGAACTACGTCCCCGCTTTCCCCTGTTTTCAGTTCACCAGCGGAGCCGTTCTTCGTGATAATCGCTTCAATCCGGCAATCCTTCGCGCGCGTCGCATTATAAAAATCCGGCTCGGTCTTGAAGGTCTCGGCCAGCTTGGCGAACGCCGGGTTCGCCGCTTCCTTGTGCACGCCTTTCCAGGAGGCACGGGCGCGTGTGCGCTGTTCGTGCATGGCCTTCTCAAACCCAGATTGGTCGAACTGCACGCCGAGATCGCGAGCGGCGTCGAGGATGAAGTCCATCGGCAATCCGTAGGTGTCGTACAAGCGAAACGCTTCTTCGCCGGAATAGACCGATCCCTTCTCATTTGCCAGGGGCTTCAGCTCCTCTTCGAGCTTGCGCAGTCCGACGTCCAAAGTGTGACCGAATCGTTTTTCCTCGGCCAGCACGATCTCTGGGACGCGATCTGCCGCGGGTTCCAGAAGTTCCGGATAGGCGTCTCCCATGAGTTTCCGCACGGTCCCAACCATATCTGCCAGGAACGGATGGTTCGCACCCAACAAACGTCCGTGCCGGATGGCCCTACGAATAATCTTTCGAAGTACGTAGCCACGGCCTTCATTCGAAGGCAAGACTCCATCGGTGATCAGAAACGTTGTGGCGCGGGCATGGTCCGCAATCACGCGCAATGACGCCGCAGCCTGGTGCTGCTCCTCGAAAGCCAGCTCTTTTTGTTCATCGATACCAGTGAGTTGCGCCGCGCGGGCAATGAGCGGCAGGAACAAGTCCGTGTCGTAATTCGAAATCACCCCTTGCAGCACCGCAGTAACACGCTCCAGACCCATGCCGGTGTCTACGCAAGGCTTCGGCAGCGGCGTCAACTTCCCACTCGCGTCGCGATTGAACTGCATGAACACCAAGTTCCAAATCTCCACATACCGCCCACAATCACAGGGGAATTTGCAATCTGCATGACCCTGCTCGGAAGCCATCGAGCCCATGTCGTAGTGAATTTCACTGCAGGGACCGCAAGGGCCCGTGTCGCCCATGGCCCAAAAATTGTCTTTCAAGCCCGGAATTGCGAACACCCGATCGCCGGGAACATGCTGCGTGAGCCAGAACCCTTTGGCCTCCTCATCGACGCCAAGCTGTGTCCCGGGCGCAACCTCTGCTCCACCGAAAACCGTCACGTAGAGCTTGTCCCTTGCAATGCCGAACCATTGTGGCGAAGTAATCAGCTCCCACGCGTAGGCGATGGCGTCCTTCTTAAAATAATCACCAAAAGAAAAATTTCCCAGCATTTCGAAGAAAGTGTGGTGCCTCTTCGTAAACCCCACATTTTCCAAGTCATTGTGCTTCCCGCCAGCGCGCACGCATTTTTGCGCCGTAGTGGCTCGCGCGTACTCGCGCTTTTCCAGTCCCAGAAACACATCCTTAAACTGGTTCATGCCTGCGTTCGTGAACAGTAGCGTGGGATCTCCGTGTGGCACCAGCGAAGAGCTGCGCACGCGCCGGTGCCCTTTGCTCTCAAAAAATTGCAGGAATCTCTCGCGGATCTCATTGCCCGTCAGTTTCTTGCTGGCTTCAGCCGTCACGTCTGCCTCATTCGAATCCTGGGTAGAAACATTTAATTATCGCAGAGCCGTCAATGGCCTCGCAAACAGTTCAGACAAACTACTCGGGCTCGATCTCCACTTCGGGGATATCTTCGTGGGTGATGCGGTGCAATTCGCGCCGAATCAGGTCCGCCGGGAAACCTGCTGCAAGCAGTGACCGGTACAAAGACGCCAGCTTTTTTTCGTCAATTTCTCCGCGATACACCCGCAGTTTGCGCTCAATGCGCCGACGAACAACTGCCGCCGGATCGGTTTCCTCCGCAGAGTCCTTCAGTGCCGCTTCAATGTGCCGGTCGGGAACGCCTCGTGCCCGGAGCTCTCGCGCGATACGAAATTGCCCTTGCTTTCGCGCTACGGCACGCTGCCGGGTGAACTGTCGGGCATACCGGGCATCATCAATCAGGTTTTCGCGTTTCAATCGCTCGACCACCGATTTGACCAGCTCTTCCTGTTCACAACGCCGCGCCAGCGCCCTCTTCATTTCCGAAACAGAATGCGACCGTCGCATCAGGATTTTGATGGCGGCGTCATACAATTGCGCTTCGGTCTCTAGCTGGCGGGGTTTGCCAAACATGAGAGAAGCATAGAGGAAGAAAGACCGGGAGACCAGTGGCAGTGAGGAGGCCCGGCGCAATGGGGAATAAACATGAGGACGTGCGCTAGATCACACACCCCAAACTGGTCCTAATTCACTATTAGACGGGGGAGTGCTTGAAAATACAGCACTTCGCCATTGTCCCGATTGGCAGCCCGATTGCCACTCTAAACTAAGGGAGAACTACACCATGGCCTACGTCATCACCGACACTTGTACGAAGGACGAACATTGCATCGAGACCTGCCCGGTCAACTGCATCCATCCCACAAAGGATGAGGCGGATTTCGCCACGGCTCCACAGCTCTACGTAAATCCCGGCGAATGCATCGACTGTGGCGCTTGCGTACCGGTCTGCCCAACGGGTTCGCTCTTCGTGGTAGAAGAATTGCCAGAAGATCTTAAGCCTTTCATTGAAAAGAACGCCGCTTATTTTAACTAGGTAGGCGCTCCGCTCCGCCCAGTCGTGGGCTCCCGGGCCGCCAGGTGTTTCTTCACTGGCTTACTCACTGGTCGGCTTGGCTCCGGGTAACCGGCTCTTCAGAAACTTAATCTGGCCGTTGTGATTTGCTTCGTGTTCTGTCACGTGGAACCACTTGCAGTAGTTGTTCGTCGGGCCCCAACCCCACGTTTTGTCTATGGTCATCAGCCGGGTGTCATCCCGCTTGCAGAACTCCGTCAACGTCTTCTCACGAGTCTCGCCCAAAACATTGACGTAGTAATCCAGGTCATGATCTAAGATGCCTTTTCTCGCTGGATCTCCTAACTCCATAGGCATCCCCCATTTTTCTTTCCATGTTTCCGGGATCTTATCCATGCCCAGGCCGTCGAGGGTATTCAGTTGATAGAATTGTTCAACTGCCGCAAGATGCAGAAGCAAAGCCCCGATTCGATTCGCTTTGTCGTCCAGCAGGAAATCGAGGTTCTTTTGCGACATCCCTTTCACGGAATTCAACACTTGCCAGCGCATAAATGCCATCTCGGAAACCAGCGTCCCGATCTGTGGCGTATATCCTTTCTTCGGGCCCACGAGGAACAATTCCGCGTCCTCCGAGTAGGACGGTTCGGCAGAAATAGTGAAACCGGCGAGGGCGGCGGTGAGTGTTGCGGAAGCCTTCAAGAAGTTCCTGCGGTCAGGAAACGAAATTGACATTATTCATGGTTTTCTCCAAACAGAAGCACTTGTGCGTGGAAAGGGCGAGCCCTATACGACCCGGCGAATCGTACTGCGCTAGTTCCTCTAGAACAAGAGAGAAAGGGTTGTAGCAGACTCGTTAGCGCCCACGCCCTTGAGGGCGTGTTGCAGAGGCTGCTATTTGCGGCTGAAGCGCTCGAAATCCGCCATCTGGGAGGCCATTTCTTCGCGTGCGGCATCGGCTGCGGAACGAATACCTTGAATGCGCAGCTTGAACTCGTCAGGGTTGGACGCGCGCATCAGGGCTTCGTCGAGGGTGATCAGTTCTTTTGTGTACAGATCGAAGAGCGACTGGTCGAACGTCTGCATGCCGTATTGCGAAGTGCCCGCGGCAATGGCGTCGTGAATCAGGCGGGTTTTGTCAGGATTGATGATGCAATCCCGGATGTACGCCGTCGCAATCATGACTTCGACGGCAGGTACGCGTCCCTTGTCATCCGCACGACGAACGAGTCGCTGCGATATGACGGCTTTCAACGTGGCGGCCATCTGCAAACGAATCTGTTTCTGCTCGGGGGGAGGGAAGACCGCGATAATACGCTGAATCGTTTCCGTCGCGTCCAGAGTGTGCAACGTTGAGAAAACCAAGTGGCCTGTTTCGGCGGCCAGCAGTGCGGTTGAAATGGTCTCCAAATCGCGCATTTCACCGACCAGGATTACGTCGGGATCCTGGCGCAGGGCGGCGCGCAAGGCAGTGGAAAAGTTTGCGGTGTCGACTTCGACTTCGCGCTGATTGATGAAACTACGCTTGTCGCGGTGCAGGAACTCGATGGGGTCCTCAATCGTGATGAGGTGGTCGGAACGGTTCGCGTTGATGCGGTCGATCATCGCCGCCAGGGTCGTAGACTTACCCGAACCGGTTGTCCCGGTGACCAGGACCAGCCCACGCTGCTCTTCGCAAATCTTTGCCACGACGGGCGGAAGGTTCAATTCTTCGACCGTGCGAATCTTGGTCGGGATGACGCGAAGTACCATTCCCACGTTGCCGCGCTGCTGAAAGACGTTTACACGGAATCGTCCAAGGCCCGCCACACCGTACGCCATATCCAACTCCGCGGTTTCCTTGAATTTCTGTTTCTGGCGGTTGGTCATCATGCTGAAGGCCATCGACAGCATTTCTTCCGGCGTGATACGCGGCACGTCGGTGAGCGGGGTCAGCAGACCGTCCACTCGAAGATAGGGATGGTTGCCGACCTTCAGGTGCAAGTCGGAGGATTTGTTTTCAACCGCGCGACGTAACAGGTCGTCGATGCTTAAAGCCATGTGCAGACACCCCGCAAGAATGCGTTTCCTTCTTGAAGCTAGCACTACGCGCAGGGAGCAACAACAAGGCTGCTTGGGGTCGTAGCGGCTTAGTTACCTAGGCGACAGGACAGGGAGTTGGTTCGCCGAGGTTTCCCTCACTCCTCGGGTTTGCGCAGGAAAAGGGAATCGTACAGTAAACCAGCGAGAAAGCCTCCCCCTAGCGGCCCAACCCAGTAGATTCCCCAGTTCAGCCAGTGGCCGGAAGCCAGTTCTGGTCCAAACGCGCGAGCTGGATTCAGCGCCCCGCCCGTAAATGGCCCGGCGACCAAAATGCCCAAGGTAATCGTCAAGCCGATGGCAAACCCCGCGACAGAACGAAACGTGCCGCGCTCGTCGACCATGGTCGCAAATACCACCAGGACCAGGAAAAAGGTGGCAGTCGCCTCCAGGGCCATACCGGACCACTTGGGGAAGTCGCGCAAGAGCTCCGGAGTGCCCAGGAAAACGTTAGTGCCGATCTCTTCTGGAACTACCAGTTTTAGCAAGAACGCGGCAGCAGCAGCCCCCAAAAGCTGCACCCCCCAGTAGGCCAGAGAATCCAACGTTGACAGGCGCTTGGTCACCCAGAATCCGATGGTTATCGCTGGATTGAAGTGGCCACCCGAAACATGGCCAAGAGCGGAAACCATGATGGCAAAGGCAAGACCGCTAGCCAGTGCGATAGCCAGCAACCCAATTCCGCCGGAACTGCGCAGGTGAAAATCGACGCAAATTGCCCCTGCCCCAAAGAAAACTAGCGCGAACGTGCCAAGGAACTCTGCGGTGAGCTTTTGACCAAGGTTGTACATCCAAGGGCCTCCCGGGTCGTGCCGTGTGTACAACGCGATGAGTGGATTTTAACTGGAAAGCGACGAGCGCGCTAGGAAGGAGAAACTCGGGAAGACCGGAAAGTTAGCAGGGGTGATTCGTGACTCTCGGGCTCGGGTGATGAAACACTCGCTGTGAAGGGGAAAAAGGGACGCAACCTTGCTGCACCCCTTCCCTTGCGAATTTGCTTCGTGCTGTCAGCGCGATGCCGCAACCGGCGCATTGACGGCAGTGAGCCAGTTGTGCCGGTCGGCGTTCTTCCCGCTGGTGACCGCGAAAAATTCCTCTTGAATGCGTCGCGTCACCGGCCCGGCAACGCCACTTCCGATCGTGATCTTGTCGATCGATCGGATGGGAGTCACTTCAACGGCCGTGCCCACGAAAAACACTTCATCGACAAGATAGACCATTTCGCGGGGAATCACGGATTCTTTCACCGGAATATTCAAATCCCCGGCAATCTTCACGATGGAGTCGCGAGTGATGCCCGGAAGTATGCTGGCGGACAATGGCGGGGTAATCAGCACACCGTCATGTACAAGGAAGATATTCATCCCAGAGCCTTCGCTGACATGCCCATCGGCGTCCAAGGCTATGCCTTCGGCAAACCCGTTCAGCGCCGCCTCCATGCGGATCAGTTGAGAGTTCATGTAATTCGCAGCGGCTTTGGACATGGCCGGTAGCGTGTTTGGAGCGATACGCGTCCAGGAGCTAACGCAGACATCCACCCCCTTGGACAACGCTTCTGGCCCCAGATAAGCGCCCCATTGCCAACAGGCCATGTAAATCTCGATCGGAGAGCTAAGTGGGTTCACGCCAACTTCGCCGTAGCCGCGAAGTGCTATGGGCTTTACGTAACAAGCGCCCATCTTGTTCACACGCACCAATTCGCAGGCAGCATTGCAGAAATCGTCCAGGTTATACGCAAACTCCATGCGATAGATCTTCCCGGAATTGATCAGTCTTTGCATGTGTTCACGCAGCCGAAAAATTGCTGGTCCCTGCGGCGTGTCGTAGCAGCGAATGCCTTCAAACACGGCGGAACCGTAACCGACGGCGTGGGTAAGGACGTGGAGCTTTGCGTCATCCCAGAGGATCCATTTTCCGTTATGCCAAATTTTATCGGTCTTCTGTACCGGCATGGTCTTGCCTCCCTATCTGTATCGGATGTAGCCAGCTCGCAATTTGAGAATAAGGCAGCCGCGAGGGAGCGTCAATGAAATCAACGAATCGTTACCATCAGACTTCAGCCATTTTGGCGGTATATCTTCTGAAAATCGGACCAATTTGGTGCGGTTACTGACCTTTAGCGGGCGGCGTGTTCTCCGTGGGTCGATCCGACATCATCCGCGCAGACGTCGCCAGCAGTGTTCCATTTTGATTTTCCCAGATCCCCAGCAGGATGAAAGGAAGGATAGTAGCGACAGCCCAAAGTTTGGCGTTGCGCGGCAGCTTCGCTTCCGGCTCCCATCGAAAAAGTTGAGAGGAGATGAAGATGGCCAAGGCCGCCCAGGCGATCAAGGAGACCAGCACCATTCCAAGTGTCTGTAACGCAGCGTTGTTGAGCATCGCGCGTTGCAAGCCGTAAATGAAGTAGGTGGCGGGTAAGAAAAGTCCTATCCGTTGAACCATGCGCGGAAGTAGCGCCAAGGGGACAGTTGCTCCCGATAGGAAAATCAGAGCGAACCAGAGAAGTTGGTTAATGATCTGCGTTTCCTGCATGGTGTTGGTCACGCTGGCGACGACTAAGCCCATTGCGCCAAACGAAGTAATGCCCAGAATCACAAGCGTAAACACGCTGACCAGATTGCCGAACGCAGTCACGTGGTACATGAATCGGGCAAGTAGCAGTTCGAGAATTACTGTCGGAAGAATGAGCAGGTAGTTTGCGAGGATGCTGGACACAATCATGCTCGAGGGAGCGATAGGAGCAAGCCGGAATCGACGCAAGATCCCCTGTTCGCGCCAGGTCACCAACTGCATGCTCAGTCCCCAGAACGTTCCCATCACTGTAAATGACAAAATTGGACCCATCAGGTAGGAGACTGCTTCCGCCCTTCCTTTTGCAAAAACGCTGCCATACAAGAAGAAAATCGCCAGGGGCATGATCAAGCTGAAAAAGAGGAATGTCTTATTTCGCAGCGTGATGCGAATGCGCACGGCGGCTAACGTAAGAATGGTTCTCAATCGCGGAGTCTCCTTCCCGTCAGCTCGATGAAGACATCCTCAAGCGATGGCGTGGCAATTTCCAGACTGACCAATTCGTTGTTCTCCGCTTCCAGATGCTTGACCAGAGCTACGATGGCCGGGGCCGTGCGCTGGCAATGGAGCACGTAGGCCCCATCCAGTTCGCGCGCATCGACCACCCCGTCCAGATTCTTCAGCGCACCGTTCGAAGCGGGCTTGCTCAGCCGCACCTCCACGCGGGTTGTATTGGCAGAAGATTGCTTCAACTCGCGCGGCGTGCCCGCGGCAATCACTTTGCCCTGATCGATGATAGCTACCCGGTCGCACAGCTTCTCGGCTTCCTCAATGTAGTGCGTCGTCAGGACGATGGTCTTCTTTTCGGCCTTGAGTTCCTCAATGATCGTGTAAATCTCTCGCCGTACCTGGGGATCAAGACCGGCAGTCGGTTCATCCAGAAAGAGCACCTTCGGGTCATTGACCAGCGCCATAGCGAGGGCCAGTCTTTGCTTCTGGCCGCCTGAAAGCTGGCTGTAGAAACTACCCCGCTTTTCTTCCAGGCCAAAGCGTTTGAGAAGCTCATCCGGATTACGCGTCTTTTTGTAAAAGCCTGCGAACAATCGAATGGCCTCGCCGACTCTCAACTTATCGGGAAGGGAAGTTGCCTGGAGCGTTGCACCGATGACACTTTTTAGCTCGTGGGGACTTTTCTGGGGGTCCAGGCCACACACGGAAACGCGTCCCCCGTCGGGCACGCGCAATCCTTCAATTACTTCGATGGTGCTGGTCTTCCCTGCGCCATTCGGGCCAAGCAGGCCAAAAACTTCACCTTTCTCGACCGAGAAACTGACCCCGCGGACGGCGTGCACGTCGTCGTAGCGCTTCTCAAGATTCTCCACCAGCAGGATAGGATTGGGCATGGTCGGTGAGCGAACGTCTATAGTAACCCAAGCGGCTGAATCTCTCGAATGCTTAGCTCCGCTTCTTCTTGTTTCGCGCTCGCGACGCACTCCGTTTCACCCGCGCCTTGCCGGCACCGCCCGGGGACCACAGGTGCTCCTTCAGCTTCACACGGAACTCGAGCAATTGGATGCCTTCGCTTTGTAGCAGTTTTCGCTGGAGGGAGGCGTACGGCTCTCGGATGAGCAGGTTACCGCGGTCCCCGACCACTCGGTGCCAGGGAATGCCTTTTCCTGAGGGCGTTGCGGCCATAGCTCTACCCGCGGTTCTCGCCCCACCGCGTAAGCGCAGAGCCTTGGCCAACGCCCCGTAGGTAATAACCCAGCCCCGCGGGATTTGTTTCACCAATTGGTAGACGGGATCCCAGGACATGCGAGAACCTCCTGCGCGAAAACAGTGTCCATCCTAGGAGGACGCTCACAGCGTGACAAGAGATTCTTCGCCGGCAGCAGTGTTCAATACGCTAGCGGCGAGAAACGCTCCGAGAGTACGTTCACTGCGTAGATAGAACTCTCGAGGCTGGAGACTTTCATGCGAGAAGAAAATCGAATGGGTCGCAGCGAAAAAATGACGTCAGAAACGTTGACTGTTTCGCAACCTCCGACCTTGACGTCTGTAGTGGAACGCCCATACACTACAGCCACAGGGCAGCTCTCCAGAGCCGCCCGGCGGGTTTGCCAAGGAAGTGCTATGGCTTTCGTTCGCCGCAAAGGGAACTTCTACTACTTGGTGCACAATGTGCGCCGCGGCGGAAAAGTGCGGCAATTGCATTTGGCTCGGCTTGGCGAACGCGCCCGCATTACCGACGCCGTTGTCCGCGAGGTCACCAAGAAACATCCCTTCGTTGAACTCAACTGGCGCAACCTCCGCGAACAGGTGAACAACCAGATCGACTTGGCCGACCCCGAATCACCTGCCGTCCAAAAGTTGGTTCAGTCCTTGCGAACCCTCAACCTTGACCTTGCGGACCTCTTTCCACCGGTCCTGCGACTTTCCGAATCGCCCGCGGTCGCACACGAGCTTCTCGTGCAACTGCGGTTGCTCAATTCCACTATCCAGGTGAAGCTCGATCAGTTCCGGCAGAGAAATGATCTGAAGCGAATCACGAGGGGCAGCGGGCGTTTTGGAAATGCGCATCCCGTTACGCGGGATCGCTAGGAGGCGGTCATGGACAGAGGCGATCTATCTCTCGATCCAAACATTCGCAGCGTAGAGACAAGTGAGTTTCAGAAGGCTCTGCGCGCGAAAATCGTGGGTCAGGATGAAGGCGTTCAAGCGCTCGTGGAGTTGTTCCAAGTCTTCACCGCCGGGCTGAATTCTCCGGGTCGTCCCGTGGGCAACCTGCTATTCCTCGGGCCTACCGGTTCGGGCAAGACTCGCCTTGTGGAAGCTGCCGCGGAAATTCTGTTCAATAGTCCCCGTGCCGTCATTAAGATCGACTGCGCAGAATTTCAGCATTCCCACGAAATCGCTAAGCTGATCGGTTCACCTCCGGGATACCTGGGACATCGGGAGACGCATCCCTTGATCACCCAGGAAGCGCTCGCGGCAAACCAACGCGAGGACCTGAAACTGAGCTTCTTGCTCTTTGATGAAATCGAGAAAGCCAGCGACGCTTTATGGCAACTCCTGTTGGGTATGCTCGATAAAGCGACTCTAACCTTGGGGGATAATCGACGCGTCGACCTCTCCCAGACTGTGATCTTTATGACCTCGAATCTCGGGGGGTCTGATATCTCCGAGCTTTTCGGCGGTGGATATGGCTTTATCAAATCCGAAGATAAGCCCATGTTGGACATCAACCAAAAGGTGGAGCGTACGGCCGTAGAGGCGGCTCGCCGCAAGTTCTCCCCGGAGTTCATGAACCGCATCGATAAGTTGGTGGTTTTCCATCCGTTGGACAGAGATCAACTGGAGACCGTCCTCGAAATCGAACTTGGCATGGTGCAGAAGCGAGTTCTCGATACCGCGACCGGAAAGTTTTTGTTCCGGGTCACCGACGCAGGGCGCGACTTCCTCCTCGAGGAAGGCACGGACCAGCGCTACGGCGCGCGTCATCTGAAACGAGCGATTGAGCGCTTTCTCGTCTATCCCTTGGCGAACCTTCTGGCTACACAGCAAGTTCGCATGGGCGATCTTGTTCGCGCGGATTGGGATGGAGTCCACAAGGAACTGACCTTCGTTCGTGAGCGCGAAGGGGCGCTGATCAACCCGGAAGGCCCTGCAGAGGACGCCGTGGCGGCAACCCCGAGCGCGGATGGACTCGGAAAAGACACGCCCGTGGAGGCGATTGCGGAAGAACCGACGCGCACAGCTGTCTTACCTGCCGCGACTCCTGCAGCCGCGCGGCAATCCCTGCAGGGACGAAAGAAAGAAAGTCGATCATAGGCGAACAAGGGCGTCGATTTTGGGGCGCTGCAGAACAGAAGCGCCTCTTTTTGTCATGTGACCATGGACACAAACTGTTTCTCTCCTCTCACATTGGCACGTCCGCGCTACACCGTCTCACCGGTGAGACAGCATCGATAACTGGCGCAATTGTATGTTGTTGAGCTTACGCAGTTTCTTTCATTGTGGAAATCCTTCCGAATTGGCACGCCTCATGCTTTGTTCCCTTCGTACACGTCGTTGAGACGTCGAGAGCGTGCATGACCCTGATGTGAGCTGAGGAACTAAAGGAAAGGGACGGCACGACCGAGGATAGTGCTATGAGAGCAGCGGTTCGACATCAACTGGACCCCACCATCCGCAGCAACGACACGCGTGACTTCCACCAGTCGCTGCGCGCTAAGATTGTCGGCCAGGAGGAGGGCGTGCAAGCCCTTGTAGATCTTTACCAGGTGTTCTGCGCGGGCCTGAACTCTCCCGGACGCCCGGTAGGCAACCTGCTCTTTCTTGGCCCGACGGGTTCGGGCAAGACTCGCATTGTCGAAGCTGCCGCAGAAATTCTCTTTGGAGATCCACGCTTGGTCATTAAAGTGGATTGCGCGGAATTCCAGCATTCCCACGAAATTGCCAAGCTCATCGGCTCACCCCCTGGTTACCTCGGGCATCGCGAAACTCACCCTTTGATCACCCAGGAGGCTCTTGCAGCTTCTCACTCCGACAAGCTCAAACTGTCTTTCCTGCTATTTGATGAAATCGAAAAGGCCAGCGACGCCCTCTGGCAGTTGCTCCTTGGCATGCTGGACAAAGCCACCCTTACCCTCGGCGACAACCGCCGTGTGGACCTTTCCCAGACCGTCATTTTCCTGACCTCTAACCTCGGTGGCGGCGAAATCACTGAACTTATGGCGGGTGGCTACGGCTTCATCAAGTCGGATGACAAGCCTAAGGCCAATCTTGACGAGAAAGTGGAGCGCACTGCCGTGGAAGCCGCGCGCCGCAAGTTTTCTCCTGAGTTCATGAATCGTCTGGACAAGGTTGTGGTTTTCCATCCTCTTCAACGCGCCCAGTTGGAACAGGTTCTGGACATCGAGTTGTCCATGGTTCAGCAGCGCGTCCTGGAAACGGCGAAAGGTCAGTTCCTTTTCCGTGTGACGGACTCCGGCCGCGATTTCCTTCTCAGGGAAGGCACGGATCAGCGTTATGGCGCCCGCCATCTGAAACGTGCCATTGAGCGCCATGTCGTTTATCCCATGGCCAACTTGTTGGCGACCGATCAGGTCCACTGTGGCGATCTCATTTGCATCGATTGGGACCGATCCGAAGATAAGCTCACTTTCGTCCGCGAGGGCGAAAATCTGGCTATGCCGGCGCGCCGTCCCGAACCAGCCGTTGTTGCGCGAACCTCGCAGGCCCGTGGTGGACGCCCCGTAGAAGCGCCTGGCCTGCCTGTTTCACCGGAACCAGCGCCGCGATTCGCTCGCTAATTTCCTTGTGCTCCTGCGGATCGCCCGGGCGGGCAACCGTCCGGGCCCTTCCTGTTTCTGGACCCACGTATAATCTAAGGACACCCAATCGCTGACGCCGAGCGGGATTGTTTTGCAAGGGGCTCCATGAAGGGCGAGAGTTGTTTCAGAGTCGCGACAGTAGCCTGCTTTGTTCTTTTTCTTGCGGCTGTACCCAATGCCTTGGCTGACCGCACAAACCTCAAGCCGGGAATAAATGCGTTTTCACCACAGGATGACATTCTGTTGGGCCGGAAAGTGTCCCAGGAAGTGGAAAAGAAAGTGCAGATGTGCAACGACGCAAAGGTCGATGCCTATCTCACCAAACTTGGGCGACGCTTGATTGAACATCTGAACACCCGCGGCGTGAACTACCCCTGGGAATTTCATTGTGTCAACGATAATGCGGTGAACGCCTTCGCCTTGCCGGGAGGATTTGTGTTTATCAACCGTGGCGCAATTGAGGCCGCGGACAACGAGGCGCAACTGGCTGCGGTGATGGCCCACGAGCTCTCGCATGTTGCTCTGCGCCATGGCACGAACCAAGCAACCAAGGCTCAATATGCGCAGTTGGGTGCCGGCATCATGGGCGCCGCCGGAAGTATCTTTGGCGGAGCTGCGGGTGCAGCGGCCGCCGGCGCGGGGCAGTTCACTTTTGGCAGTGTCCTACTGCACAATTCGCGTGGCGCGGAAACGCAAGCCGATGTAATGGGCACTCAGGTTCTTTACGACTCCGGCTACGACCCCAGGGCCATGGCGGCCTTCTTCGAAAACCTGAATGCCACAAGTGAAAGTAAGGCTCCACCAGAATTCTTTTCTGATCATCCCAATCCGGATCATCGCATTGAACGAGTGGAAACAGAGATCAGAAAAATGGGTGGAGCAGGCGAAGGTGCCCAAAAGGATTCACTCGAATTCGGGGCCATCAAGAAAGAAGTAATGGCACTCCCGGTGCCGGTGAAAGTCAAACCTAAAGGGCCAGCAAATTCAAAGTCGATGGGCGCCACAGGGGGTGGTGTGAAGGCGCCCGCAGATGTTCCCAAGCCCGAGGAGCCATCGTCAGATGTGACCCAGATCCGTTACGGAAAAGTTTCTCTTGCTTACCCCATCAACTGGAAGAATTACACCAAGAAAAATAGTGTGGTCCTCGTTCCCGCTGGAGGCATCGTGGATGCCGGAAATGGGCAAGGCGTGCTCGCTTGGGGCGTGATCGGAGGAGTTGCGCAGGTCCGAGGCAGCAGTTCCATTTCAGGCGATGCACTCCACCAAGACACGCAAAGACTAATCGAGGCTCTAGAGAAGGAAAATGACGGCATGGAGATCGACAAGGAACCCGCGGAAATTTCCGTCGATGGCCAGCGCGCACTTTCCACCTATCTCCACAACGATTCGCTTGCAGGCGGTTCGGAAACAGACTGGGTGGTGACCGTCATTGGCCCACAGGGAATGTATTACTTTGTTTTTGTTGCTCCTCAAGAGGATTATTCGCGATTCAAACCAGTCTTCGAAGACATCCTCACTAGCGTCCAATTTCGGCACTAAACTTCACGCGAATTTCTACACAGACTGTGGAAACAAAGGGAGCGCCCCAAGCCTCCTGACTTACCGTCTTGAAGCCCTCAATCCACGCGACTGGCTTAGACGAATTGTCTTTCTATCTCGCTCTTCGTACCCCCATGGCGGTGGTGTGATTCGCTCCCTTTGAACCCCCTGCGACTCGGTCGGGTCGTGGCCCAGGAATTGATGCTTGGGGGAGCCAACTGCTGGTTTGAGAGGGCACAGATTACGACCTTGGCGTCCCATCCAGTGCTCGACACGAGCAGAGCAACGTGTGCGTCATCCTTGTTGAACTCGCCGTGTTCGGTGATCTTTGTTCCACCGGTGAAAATTGCGCCGGTGTTCACCTTCAAGATGAGGCCCGGCGTATGAGGATCGCTTTCCGGACGATTGGATTTGTTGCGCAGAGACTGTCAGGCAAAAGATCTCCTGAATGCCAAATGTTTCCTGGTTGGCCGGCTGGCTCCCACGGGCGACCACTCCGAGCATGAGTTGTTGGTCCGTCAGCCAGAGCAGGGAACCATGGCCGGATGGATCGAGAGCGTCCGCAGCGCCGATTGTGGTTGTGGGTTCTCCTCCGCCGACGCCGTGCCGAGCACTTTCTTAGCAGGTATCCCCCCTCCCTTGTTTTCGATTCTTGCGCGCCTCGCTCACTGAGAAGCGCCGAGTGAAGTTTGGCCGGGAATGTCAAGGAAGAGATGAAGAATTACCGCGTGTTCAACTGGGAAGCGATGCCGGGAGGGCTAGCGGCCGGCGTCAATTCTTTCAGGTGTCTTTGCCAGGGCTATTTCTTCGGCACGCTTCAGAGCCGTGGTGATATTTTCGCAGATATTTTCCGCCCCAACGTGACGATCGAACCCAGCCTCTTTCATCAGGGCCTCCGGTTGCGGCCTCGCACCGCAAACCAGCATGGTTCTCCCGCTTTTGTGCAGTTGATCCGCAAGCTCCTCCAGCGCCGCGATGCCCGTGGCGTCAATCGCCGTCATGTTGCGAAGACGAACCACCACGATGGGCGGTAATCTGTCCAAGTCCTCCGTTATCGCGGAGATTTTATCCGTCACCCCGAACAGAAAGGGACCGTGGATTCGATAAACCGCAATGTAGGAGGGAATTTCCTTGTCTTGCAAAATATGTACCCGGCCGTCTTCAATGTAGTCTTCGGTGACCCGCGAAACTGTCGTAGTCTGTGAAATCTTGCGGATGAATGTGAAGGCGGCGAGGATCATGCCCACTTCCACTGCCAACGTCAGGTCCGCGAATACTGTCAAACTCACCGTCAGCGTCCAGACGGCAATGTCCGCCTTGCTTAGCTTCAGGATCTCCGGGATTTCTCCCCAATCGCCCATGTGATAAGCGACAATGAACAGAATCCCGGCAAGCGCGGCCAGCGGCAGATTCTTCACCAGCGGCGCGGCGAAAAGGATGACAGCCAGAAGAGTGAGCGCGTGAATCATTCCCGCTACGGGGGTTTTGGCGCCGGAGCGCACGTTTGTTGCCGTGCGAGCAATTGCCCCGGTTGCAGGAAGGCCGCCAAACAAGGGTGAGAAAATATTCGCCATTCCTTGCGCAACCAGTTCGACGTTCGGGTTGTGCTTGTCATGGCTCATCCGGTCGGAAACCACTGCGGAAAACAGCGATTCGATCGCGCCCAGCATGGCGATGGTTATCGCGGGTGACAATAAGTGCAGCAGCAGGCTCGGCTGAAGCTGCGGAACGACGATGTGCGGCAGCCCGCTTGGAATTCCTCCAAAACGCGTACCGATTGTCTCCACCGGAATAGGGAGAAAACTTACGGCTGCCGTCGCCCCAAAACAGACCACAATTGCACCCGGAACCCGTTTGAAGAATCGCAGGCAAACGATCATCACCAGCAGAGATCCAACCCCCACCCCTGTTGCCGCCCAGTTTAATGTTGAGAAATTCTCGGCGATTGCGGCCATGCGGTGGAAGAAATCTCCGGGCACATGCTCCATCTTCAGGCCAAAGAAGTCTCGAATTTGTGTACTGGCAATGAGAATGGCAATGCCATTTGTGAACCCTACGACAACCGGTCGAGGAAAGTAGCGAACCATCGCGCCGAGGCCCGTCAGACCCATGAGCACCAGCAGCACGCCCGCCAGCATCGTGCACGTGAACAGGCCGTCGATGCCGTACCGGGCGATAATCCCCAATACCACCACCACGAATGCGCCCGTTGGCCCGCCGATTTGCGTCTTCGATCCGCCCAGTGCCGAGATCAGAAATCCCGTGACGATCGCACAGTAGATGCCTGCCTGCGGTGAGACTCCAGAGGCGATCGCAAATGCCATCGCCAAGGGCAACGCTACCAGCCCCACGGTCACGCCGGCGATCAAATCGGAAACGAACTTATCGAAGGAATAATCGCGCAGAAGGATGACCGACTTCGGCATCCACGCATCGAGCTCAAAATTCATCTTCTTGAAGACCTGCTTCCCTCTGGTTCGACTACCATTTTAGCAGGCGGCGACAGAAGTGGCGGGAGTTTAAAGAGCTCCTTGTTCGAAAATCAGTCAGCGCACCTTCGTGGCAGAAGTAAAGGTCTCTAGTCGGCGGCTTCGCCGCGTTTCGCGGCGGGCCTCCAGCGCAAAATGGGCTTGCGCGCAGCGCCAACTTCATCAAGACGGCGGATTCGCGTTGTGTGCGGCGCACTTTTGACCAGTTCCGGGTTCTTCTCGGCTTCTTCAGCCACCGACTTCATCGCATCGATGAAGTAATCGCATTCTTCCTTGCTCTCGGATTCCGTAGGCTCAATCATCAGGGCTCCGGGAACAATCAAGGGAAATGCCGTAGTGTAGGGATGGAATCCGTAGTCGATCAATCGCTTTGCGATATCCATCGTATTAACCCCATGCTTCTTTTGAATCGCGTCGCTGAAGACCACTTCGTGCATCGATGGCCGCGTGTACGGCAGATCAAACGTGCCTTCCAGATGCTTACGGATGTAGTTGGCATTCAACACGGCGTCTTCCGTGGCTTGGCGAACTCCGGGTCCGTAAGCCAGGATGTAGGCAAGCGCTCGAACCAGCACGCCAAAATTGCCGCCGAAAGCGCGCACCCGTCCGATGCTCTCTTTGCGCTGGAAGTCGAGTGCCAGTCGGCCGCCTTCTTTTTCAACCAGGACGGGGATGGGCAAGAACGGCTCCAGTATTTTCTTCGTGGCTACTGGCCCGGCCCCCGGACCGCCCCCGCCATGCGGCGTGGAAAATGTCTTGTGCAGGTTCAGATGCATCACGTCCACACCCAAGTCCCCGGGACGCGTCACGCCCGTGAGCGCGTTCATGTTCGCGCCGTCCATATAGAGGAGCGCACCTTTCGCGTGCAATATTTCAGCGATCTGCGGGATTTGCTGCTCGAAAATCCCCAGTGTCGAGGGATTGGTCAGCATCAGCGCCGCTGCATCTTCGGTCACCTGGTGGCGCAAGTGCTCGATGTCCACCTGACCATCCGCATTGGATTTAATATTCTCGACTTCATATCCGGCAATCACCGCGGTCGCAGGATTCGTGCCATGCGCCGAGTCTGGAATCAATACTTTCTTCCTTGGATTGCCATGCTTCTGATGGTGGGCCCGGATCAGAAGAAGTCCTGTCAGTTCACCCTGCGCTCCTGCGGCGGGCTGCAGTGTGATGGCGTCCATGCCCGTGATTTCAAGCAAGCACTTCTCGAGCAGCGAAAGAATCCTCAAGCAACCTTGCGATAACTCCTGCGGCTGATAGGGATGTTCGGTGGCAATTCCTGCCAAGCGGGCCACATACTCATTCACCCGCGGATTGTATTTCATCGTGCAAGAACCCAGCGGGTACATACCCAGATCGATGGCGTAATTCCACGTCGAAAGGCGAGTGAAGTGGCGAATTACCTCAATCTCGCTCACTTCGGGGAAGCCCTCCACGCCTTCTTTCCGGTAAAACCCGCCCAACGCTTTACTGGCGTCAATCGCAGGTACATCCAGTGGCGGAAGCTCGAACGCACGTTTGCCCGGCGAAGATTTCTCAAAAATCAGACCCTCGTTTTGATTCGTATGCCGCGAGGCCTTTTTGATCTTTTCGTTCATCATGGAATTCTGTCGTAGCCCTTCCCGAAACCCACGGCATTCCGTCCGATCATTTCCTATAGCGGTGATTCCAACGCAGCCTTAACGCTGGCAACGAATTTCTCGATCTGCGCACGAGATGTAGTTTCCGTGACGCAGACAAGTGCGTGTTTGCTCAACTCCGGATAGGCGGCACCCAGCACGTAAGGACCTACGATCTTCGACCGCAGAAGTTCGGTGTTGACCATTTTGACTGACCGCGGCAACTCCACCGCAAATTCGTTGAAAAACGGCGCCGTGAAGCTGCGCTTCAAGCCGGGAATTTTTTCCAATTCACTTAAGGTAAATTGAGCCTTGGCAAGATTCTGTTCCGCCATTTCACGGATACCCACTTTTCCGAGAAGCGTGAGATGGACTGTAGCCGCCAAGGCGCAAAGCGCCTGGTTTGTGCAGATATTCGAAGTCGCCTTTTCCCGGCGGATGTGTTGCTCGCGGGTGGCCAGTGTCAGGACAAATCCGCGGTGACCATTCTGATCGATTGTTTGGCCTGTCAGTCGTCCGGGCATCTGCCGGACAAATTTCTCTCGCGATGCAATCACACCGACGAATGGGCCACCATAACTGGGCGCCAACCCAAAACTTTGTCCCTCCATAGCAACGATGTCGGCTTCAGTTGGAGGTTTCAGCAATCCCAGTGACAGTGCCTCGGCTACCGCAACCACCAGCAACGCACCAGCAGCATGCGCAGCCTCTGCCACAGGCGCGAGGCTCTCTATTGCGCCGAAGAAGTTAGGCGATTGAATTACCACGGCGCATACATCATCCCGGAGCGCAGCTTTCAATCCACTGAGGTCCAGAGTACCAGTCGATCGAAATCCGATCTCTTCCACCTTCAGGCCAGAATTCTTCGCGTAGGTACGGAGCACTTCGCGATATTCCGGATGCAACGATCGCGCAACCAGCACGCGCTGGCGTCCCGTCAGGCGCTCCGCCATCAATACCGATTCCGTAGTGGCCGTTGACCCATCGTACATGGAAGCATTCGCGACTTCCTGCCCGGTCAACTCACACATCAGTGTTTGAAACTCAAAAATCGCCTGCAGCGTCCCTTGGGCAATTTCCGCCTGGTAAGGTGTGTAAGACGTCAGGAACTCGCCCCGCTGGAGGATAGCGTCGGTCACAACGGAGCGGAAATGCGAATACACCCCGGCCCCGAGGAAGCTGGTGTAACCGGTGGAATTCTCAGCGCCGCGTGCCTGGAAGTATTGGATCACTTCTGCTTCGGAGAGCGGTCCCGGCAAGTTCAAAGGATTTTTTAAGCGATATGCCTCAGGAATGGACGAAAATAATTCTTCGATCGATTTCACGCCGATAGCGGCCAGCATCTGCTCGCGTTCGGTAGTGCTCTTCGGAAGATAGCGCATCAGGCAGACGCTTCCTTCTTCTTTTCCTCGACGTACGCTTCGTAAGCCGCCGCGTCCATCAGAGAGCTAACCTCAGCAGGACTCACCAGTTTCACTTTCACCAGCCAACCGGCGCCGTGAGGATCGCTATTGATGACCTCCGGCTTATTCTGCAATGCGGTGTTCGCTTCCATCACTTCACCATTCGCCGGTGCATAGATTTCACTCACCGCCTTCACGGACTCCACGGAACTGAATGTCTTTCCCGTCACCAATTTGGCGCCAGCCGCAGGCAGTTCCACGAAAACGACATCACCCAATTCATGCTGCGCATAATCGGTGATCCCAATTGTGGCCGCGTCACCCTTTGCGTCAATCCATTCATGCTCTTTCGTGTATCGATACTGTGTTGGGTATCCCATGCCAGCACTCCTTGCTGTCCGTCGTCTACTCTGTGATTACTTTGCGATTGCCTTCTTTATCCGTTTATAAAAGGGCGTTGCCACAACTTGTGCTTTGCACTTCTGCGAACGAATCTCCACGCAGATGGCCGTTCCGAGACCGGACAGAGCGGGGGGCACATAAGCGAGCGCAATATTTTTTCCGAGAGTCGGTGAAGGCGAGCCGCTGGTCACCACACCGATTGGAACTCCTCTATCATCCAGGCAGCGATAGCCATCTCGAGCTATGCCTCGTTCTACCATCTCCAGCCCTACCAGCGTTCGTTGCAGCCCGGCAGCCCGTGATTTTTCCAGCGCCGCGCGCCCCAAAAAGTCGCCCTTGTCCATTTTGCAATAGCGTTCGAGACCAGCTTCCCAAACGTTAATGATGTCGCTAATCTCATGGTCATACAACGCCATTTTGGATTCCAGTCGAAGCGTGTTCCGCGCTCCTAGCCCGCACGGAACAATACCGAATTCCTTGCCCGCTTCGATCACCGCATTCCAAACGCGCTCGCTGGTCGCCGAGTCCGCTCTGACGTATATCTCAAATCCATCTTCACCCGTATACCCTGTCCGGGCAATCAATGTATCTTTCAACCCGCACACAGTTCCATGCGTAAACCAGTAATTCTTCAGGCCATCCAGATTCGCGTCGGTAAGCGTTCGCAACACGTCCACGGCTCGTGGACCCTGAATCGCCAATTGCGTGTAGGCGTCACTAAGATCTTGCACGGTGCAATCGAACTTCCCGATATTCTGACCTACCCAGCTGACGTCTTTTTCTCTCGTCCCTGCGTTAATCACCAGCAGGTAATCATCTTCCCCTAGCCGGTGAACGATGACGTCATCCACAAAGGTACCTTTAGGATAGAGCATCGCGGAATACTGTGCCTGGCCAATGGCCAGCTTCGATGCGTCGTTCATTGTTAGATATTGCACCGCTCGCAGGGCACCCCCGGGGGTCTTCGCCGTGTGAATCCGGATGTCGCCCATGTGACTGACATCAAACATGCCGACGCCACTGCGCACGGCCCTGTGCTCGACCACCAGCCCGCCGCTCGAGGGATACTCGACAGGCATATCCCAACCACCAAAATCCACCATTTTGGCGCCAAGACGACGGTGCAACGCATTCAGTGGCGTCTTGCGAAGAGTTAAATTGGAAGGAGAGTTTACGGATTCCATTCCGTTTGCTCGGGCGATTTGTGATGTTAGCATGCGATTCAGGTGCCGTCAAAATCGCCCCGGGCGTGGCTTCGCAGTGACACATGGGGAAGGGCGCACATGCTTCCACTTGCTGGTGGCCAAACCCTCAGGTAAAGTCTCTTGCGGAGGCGGAATGGCAGCTAATCGTCAGCAGGTAGTATGCACTCAGTGCGAGAAGAGTGAAGAATATTGCACTTGCGAGAAGTATTGCACCATCTGCAAAGGCCAGAGCAACGTTCGGCTCGGTGTAGATGGCTTGTACTACTGTCCCGACTGCCGTGAAGCTTGCGATGTCGCGCTCGCCAACGAACGCTAACCGTGTCTAGCCTGCCTCTGCAAATCTCGGTTCGCATGGATCCTGACGAACGGCTCGTTGCCGCCGTCGGCGGTGCCGCGCGGTATATCGCGGATGCTGCTGGGTTGGGGAACGAAACGATCCTTCAGTTCCAGGCCTCGGTCGTTTCTGCCTGCAAACATTGCTTTCATTGTCATACCTCCGGCGCGGCGTGCGGCATTACCCTGCGCCGGTCACTGGATCGTCTTGAAGTGGAAGTGGCTCTTCCCGGAACACAGCCCTCAACCAATGAAAAACCGTCCTGGGAGGGAATTGACGAAGTCGAATGCGAATCGCGCGAGCATTCCGCGATACTCCGTCTTACGAAGTTTGTGGCCCCCAACCCGCCTGCGGATTAAGGGAACAGGGCGCCAAGCCTGGACGCCCTACAATCCTTACATCTTCAACGCGAATGTGTTCCGGCGGATCAAAGAGGTCATCTGATCGTCGCTCACAGATAAGCGGATCACCAAGCGCTCTCCGGAGGGAGTGACGCTTGTCTGATCGAGAAGCTGTGCCAGGTCTGGATTGTCTTTGCTGGCCTGGTACTTCTTTAGGAGCAGACCCGCGGCCACCAGTTGGCTCAACGTATTTGCGTCCTGCGGAGAGGCGCAAACCGCCTGGAACTTGGAATCAACCCCACTGCTTGCCGTTGCCGTAATGATCATGGCTTGCATCCGCTGGACCAGGGCTGCCGCTTCCGGAAACTGCTGAACTTCGGGAGCAAGTTGACTCATTGCCAGCCGTGTATACCCCGGGTCCAAAACTGCCCAAACCGCCCCCGAACCATTGGCCTCATTGACCAGGTTGTACATCTGCTCGTTCCGCAGTAGACCATCCTGGCGCCCCATGCGGATGTCCAGCAATTTCTCAAGAAGTGGCTTATGTCCAAATACCGCCTTACTGGAGTCCAGGAAGAAGAAGTAAAGATCGGTGGATCCTGACCCGGATCCGAACGCAAACAGCGTGTAATCATCAATCTTCGTTGTGGCCAGCTTCTGCTGCTTAAAATAGGCTTCGGTCGAACTCGGATTGTAATTGCCCATGGCGATGCCCACGGTGAGCTCGCTCGAGGGAACGTCTGTAGACACGCCCTTATCGTTCTTGGTCATTGCATCGGGTACCAGTGCCCAGACGAGTTCATCGACCTGACTGTTCGGATCCACTCCCGCTGAAGCAAGGAACTTTTCAAATTGCCGGAAGCGCTCCGGCAGGACTTGCTCCCGCAGGGCAGGGAACCATTTTTCGCTCCGCGCTTTTTTCAGGTCCACATAGCCCAATTCCCCAGTTTCCTTCGGAAAGAGCGCAAGTGTGTCGGCGCCAACGCCGTCTGCCTTGGCGGGTCTTGCCAAAACGGAGATCGATAGGAACATAGCGCTCGCCGCCAAAATCTTCGTCAAGTTCTTCCTCATCCTCATGTAATGCTCCTTTCACGCGGCCGGGGAATGAACCTTTATTTTACGTCATCGACATTCCGCTAGCCTAACTGGTTGCGCAGTTCGGCAACCTTGCCCCTCATCTTTTCCGCGTAGGGCACATCTTTCAATCCGTCCAGATTGATCTCCACGTTGGCCAGGGCACCCTTCGCTGCCGCTACAGCCATTAGACGCGCCACCTGCAAATCTGACTTCATCGATGCCGCGGCAATGGATTCCAGTTGCAGAAGTCGTCTGTTCAATTGCGACGACTTTTCCGCTACCTGCAGGGGCACCTCGGCTGCGCCCTTTGTCGCCGCCTGGACAGCGGATTCCCGCTGCGCTGTCTCCTCGGCATTCCCCTGGGGAAGCTTGAAGGCGGCCATCACGGCTTCATACGAAGCCGCATCGCGATCGATCGCCTCGGTAAGTTCATCTGCGGTTTTGCGCAGTTCGTCGAGAAGCTCCGAGAGTTTATCGACATGGGTCACCTGCGATTTCTTCTTCCGCGAAATACCCGCGACCATCTGTCCCAACGCTGCTGCCATCGCACCCACGTAAGCAGAGACGCTTCCTCCCCCTGGCGTGGCCGAAGGCGCGGCAACCGCTTCGAGAAACGGTCTGGCCGCACTCGCGAGTTTTCCGTCTTTTGCCTCAGCCGTCGCACCACCCAGCGCGGCCCCCAGCTTGTTTTCAAACACCTGTAACGGTGAGAAGTTTTCCAACTGTAGGAAAAAATCGGCTGTCATCTCGATGGCTTTCTTTGGAATCAGCCCAACAATCTCGCTTCCCACCGGGATCGCTCCATATCGTTCCGCCTCGCGCTTCACCATCTCGTATACACGGTGCATCGGGGTCTGCTCGAAGTCCGTGAGGTTGATGGAAACCTGGGCGAGGTTTCGTGCTTTCAATTGCACTCCCATGGACTTCACATAACGCAACCCACCGCTTGAGAATCGGATTGCTTTGGCAATCTTGTTCGCGATGCTTACGTCCGAAGTATTCAGGTTCACATTGTAAGCGATGAGAAACTTTCGCGCCCCAACGACCGTGACCCCCGCCGTCGGATGAAGTTTTGGCTCACCCACATCCGGCTGCCGGTCGTGGTTCTTTTTCATTTCCTCCCGCAACCCCTCAAATTGTCCGCGGCGCACATTTTCCAGGTTGACGCGGTCCGGCCTCGTCGCGGCGGCTTCATAGAAAAAAATCGGGATCCGGTGCCTTTTCCAGATCTCATGTCCAACGCGCCGTGCCAGGGCCACGCAATCTTCAATGGTCACTCCCTCAATGGGGATGAACGGCACGACGTCAGTCGCACCCACGCGCGGATGTGCACCGGTGTGGCTTGTCATGTCAATCAATTCCATGGCTTTTCCGGCGCCAAGAATGGAAGCTTCACCGACGGCTTCGGGATCGCCCGCCAGGGTCACTACGCAGCGGTTGTGGTCCCCGTCCATCTCCTGATCCAACACATAAACCCCAGGCACGCCGCGCATGGCCTGGACAATGGCGTCAACTTTTGCGGGGTCTCGCCCTTCAGAAAAATTCGGTACGCACTCAATCAGTCGTTTCATAGCTCGCTTCCGTCTGCCAGTTCTGGGGGATTTCCATGACTGCCCCGGTTGGTCCTGCGAAGTCCCACTTTAGTCGCGCATGTAGATGACTTCGCCGCTCTTCACTGTCATCCAACAACGCTGCATCCCAAAATAATAGGGAATTTCCCGGTAATCCTCTACCTCGAACACTGCCAGGTCGGCCTGCTTGCCAACTTCCAGAGAACCGATCCGCTTTTCGCGTCTCAACGCATAAGCAGCATTGATGGTAGCTGCTGCAAGGGCTTCCGCTGGCGTCATTCGCAATTGCGAACAAGCCAGCGACAGCACCATCGGCATGCTGACCGTAGGGCTGGTTCCCGGATTATAGTCCGTAGCCAGCGCGACCACGGCACCCGCCTCGATCAGCTTACGTGCCGGTGCGTACTGCTTCCACCCAAGGTGAAAATCACACCCCGGCAGCAGCGTCGCCACCGTTCTGGATTTCGCTAGGGCCCGAATGTCCGCGGCATTCACCTGCTCCAGATGGTCACAACTGGCGGCCCCAAGCTCGACGGCAAGCTGCGTCGCCCCCGTACGGGATAATTGTTCGGCATGCAGTCGCGGCAGCAGGCCGTGCTGCTGAGCCTCGCTCAAAATTCGACGAGACTGCGCACAGGTGAACGCCCCCCGATCGCAAAACACATCACAAAATTCCGCTAGTCGTTCATTCACCACTTCTGGCAACATCTGCTCCAAAAGCAGCGCGATGTACCGCTCCGCTCCATCGGGTTTGCCTCGAAATTCTGCTGGCACAACGTGTGCGCCGAGGAAGGTGGAGACGATTTCGAGCGGTTGCTCGTTGTTTAACTCCCGTTGAAGACAGAGAATCTTGAGTTCACTCGCGACATTCAGGCCGTAACCATTCTTTGCTTCCACGGTTGTCGTGCCGCAAGAGGCAAATTCTTCCAAAGCCGCACGCGCTCGTGCTTTCAACGCCTCCGCACTAGCCGCTCGAAGCTTCTTGACGGAATTGAGAATCCCGCCGCCTTTTCGAGCTATCTCTTCGTAACTCGCACCCTGAATTTTCAGTTCGTATTCCTCCGCTCGGCTGGTAGCATGAATCAAGTGCGTATGCGAATCGACGAATCCTGGCAGTACAACCCGCCCACCCACGTCCAGTTTCTCAGCTTGTTTTGCATCTTTCCGCGATTCAACCTGCGCACGGGTTCCGACGGCAGCGATCTCCCCACGGCAAAGCAAAACCGCTCCATCCTCCACGATGCCTAATTTTGAGAGGGAAGTGCCTCGTCGGGGAGCGCCACCCCGCAGGGTCAGGAGTTGCGAAGCACCTGTAATGAGCAAGTTCTCTGTCAAAGCGTCGTTATCGCGTTTCCGCCGGAGTAAGACGCTGCTCACGCACTGACGGCGATTCCTTGATAGGCCGGAACGAACACTTCTTTCACAAAAGTATCGATGGATGTCGGGGTGCTATTCTCTGGCTTCCTTGGTTCCGTCGCCACAACAAGTCCGCTGTTAATTCCTTGGAACATTTCGATAAAGTAAGCGGCCGTTTTGGCCGGCGTTCCCATTTGCACCAAAACCTGCTGCACCTGATCGTAGGGGAACTGCGCGTATCGGAGGTCCGCCTTGTTCAGCGTCCTGCCAATGATCGCTGCAACTTCAGCCATGCTTAGATCTCGTTCGCCCAACAATTCCTGTGTTTGCTTTCCGCTGAAGTCTAATTTCAGCAGGCGTTCCGCGGCAAAGGCTCCGATGTCGCGAGTCGCAATCATGGGAATTTGTAAATCCGGCTTTAGCGCCCCGCCGAACAGACCCATCATCTGGATCATGCTGATTCCTGCAAGGTGATTTTCGAAAAAGTATGCTGGGCGTAGGTGCAGCACGTTTAGCTTTTCGACCGCATTCAATTTCAATTCCGATTTGTGCTGACCCAGGATAGGTCCGGTCCCCGCCGGCGCTTGGGCGCCAATGCTGCTCAAGTTAACGGCGTACCGCAGTCCAGAATTCCTCGCAGCGCTTGAGATCGCTTCACTCTCGTGTTCCTGGTCGGCACGATAGTCCTGGGAAGTCATTCCGGGGGGCATCATCAGGAAAGCGGCGCGAACATCCTGAAACGCCCGAGTAAGTGCCTGTGCGTCGGTTACGTCGGCAATAAACGCTTCTGCTCCCTTCTGTACAAAGGGCTGAAGCCTTGCCGTGCTTCTGCCCACAACTCGTACTTTTTCACCTTTTTCAAGTAACTTTTTCGTAATCACAGAGCCGATATGCCCTGTCGCACCTAAGACTGTGTACATCGTTTACTCCCTCGACTGAATTCTCATCCCTGATTCGATGCTAGCCCCGCTCGGACGCAAGCCTTGGCACATGCACCTGCGCTAAAGCTCGCGTCCGATATCTTATAGCATTGGTATCTTCAGGCCCGATTTCTTGGCAAAGTCGATGGCCTCAGCATACCCTGCATCGGCGTGCCGAGCCACCCCCATTCCGGGGTCGTTCGTCAGCACCCGTTCGATGCGTTTGGCCATCTCTTTGGTGCCATCCGCGCAGGTCACCTGCCCGGCATGCTGAGAGTACCCAATCCCCACTCCTCCGCCATTATGGATGGAGACCCACGAAGCCCCGCTCGCGGTGTTCACCAAGGCGTTCAAAAGAGCCCAGTCCGCCACCGCGTCGGACCCATCCTTCATGGATTCGGTTTCGCGGTAAGGAGAAGCCACCGAACCGCAATCCAGATGGTCACGTCCGATCACAATCGGGGCCTTCAATTCACCCTTGGCCACCAAGTCATTCAGCGCCAGTCCGAATTTTTCGCGCTCCCCGTAACCCAGCCAACAAATCCGTGAGGGCAATCCCTGGAATTTAACTTTTTTCTCCGCCAGAGTGATCCAGCGCATCAGGTGCTGATTTTCGGGAAACATCTCCAATACCAGTCGATCCGTCCGTGCAATGTCAGAAGCCTCTCCCGAAAGGGCGGCCCAGCGAAATGGCCCTTTGCCTTGGCAGAAGAGCGGGCGAATGTACGCAGGCACAAAACCTGGAAAATCGTAGGCATTCTTAACGCCCGCTTCAAACGCAAAAGTCCGGATGTTGTTGCCATAATCAAATGTCACCGCGCCGAGTTTCTGCAGGTCCAGCATCCCTTGCACGTGTTCGCCCATGGCTGCGATCGAACGCTTCCGGTAGTCCTTCGGGTTTTTCCCGCGCAATTCAACGGCTTGTTCGAGGTTCATTCCGTTCGGTACATACCCGCCGATGGGATCATGCGCGCTCGTCTGGTCGGTCAACACATCGGGTACGACACCGCGTTTTGCCATCTCCGGGATCAAGTCCGCGCAGTTCCCGACCAACCCCACGGACGTGGCTTCGCCTTTGCGAACCGCATTTTTCAGGATTCGCAGCGCCTCATCGAGCGACGTCACCAGCACATCGCAATATCCCGCTTTCACGCGCCGCTTGATCCGTTCCGGGTCCACATCGATCCCCAGGAACGCGGCGCCATTCATGGTTGCCGCCAGGGGCTGGGCGCCTCCCATCCCTCCCATGCCGCCCGTCACCACCAGTTTCCCGCTCAGGTCGCCCCCAAAATGTTGCTTGGCCGCTGACGCAAATGTCTCAAACGTTCCTTGTAAGATCCCTTGCGTGCCAATGTAAATCCAGCTTCCTGCGGTCATCTGGCCGTACATCATCAGTCCGGCGCGATCCAGTTCGTTGAAGTTCTCCCAGTTGTTCCACTGTCCTACCAGGTTCGCATTGCACAGCAGCACCCGGGGGGCGTATTCATGCGTGCGAAATACTGCCACCGGTTTTCCGGATTGCACCAGTAGCGTCTCGTCGGCCTCAAGCGCCCGTAGTGACTTCACGATCGCGTGGAAGCAGTCCCAATTCCGAGCGGCTTTTCCCGTTCCGCCATAGACAACAAGCTCTTGCGGCTTCTCTGCCACTTCCGGGTCCAGGTTGTTCAGCAGCATCCGCAGCGCGGCTTCTTGTTGCCAGCCTTTGCAGGACAATTCCGTACCTCGCGGGGCTCGAAATGGCCCCCGGCTTGTTGCAGGATCATTCACCACAGGTGAGGTTGCTCCCATGACCTTAGTTCCTCTGACCCCATCTTAGCGCAGCTTCAATCGCCCAGGAAAACGCAGCGGTCTTAGAGAGAGATGCCCCCTAGGGTTGGCACTGTCGATTGTCGGGGGAGGGTAGCAACGCTCAGAAAGCCCGTTTCCCGGATGATCTCTTTCGGCTCTTTATGGCTGCTTGTTTTCAGCGCCACATCCTACCGGGAGAGCTGTTGACTCGATGCTGTGACCAGTCGGTTTCCCAATCTTGGCTGGGTTTTCTGCTCCGTTCGCCTGGTCTTAGGGGAGATATCGGGGCGACACCTTTGCAAAAGAGGCGGCTGCGTCTCTCGATTCGGCCGATCCTCTTCTCGCCTCCGCCCGACGTTGGCCCCACGGCGACCAGACGAGGCAGAAGCCGTTTGACTTTATTTGCTGACCCCGCTGCCTCTGACACTCCGAACCAGCGCATGACCCCAACGTTGCGCCCGTTTTCCTTCTAAGGTACATTCAAAATTCGCATGAGTTACAGTTCACTCCCTTCCGGCCTCCTGCATGCCGTGGATGTGCATCCATCGCCACGTGCTCAAATGTTCCGCCGCGCTGAACGCTGGGAGGCCATCTCTTCCGAGGAATTTCTTCGCCGCATTGCCGGGCTGGCCAATTCTCTGGTGGAATTAGGTGTAAAACCTGGCGATCGCGTTGGCCTGTTCGCCCCGAACTGCCCGGAGTGGCACGCCGCCGATTTCGCCATCAACGGTTCTGGCGCGGTCACTGTTCCCGTCTACTTCAACGAATCTCCGGACCGCATGACCTATATCCTGAATCATTGCGGCGCCGAGGTCGTCTTCATCACGGGTCTCAGTCAGCTCAATAAGTTTCTTCAGGTGCGCGATCAACTCCAGCATGTCCAGCAAGTGATTGTCGCTGAGGCAGGCGATGCCATGCCCCCCGAATTCCTACGTTATGAAACACTGATCGCGACCGCTGGTTCCACGGAAATCGGCGATTACCGTAAACATGCCGCGCAGGTCTCACCGAACCAGCTTGCTTCCATCATCTACACCTCCGGCACCACGGGTGAACCCAAAGGCGTCATGCTCACCCACGCCAATTTCAGTTCGAATGTCGCAGATTCTTGTCGCGATGTGGTTCTCCATCCAGAGACCGATCTTGCCGTCTCGTTTCTTCCTCTCGCTCACGTCTATGGACGCATGTTGGACTATCTCTACCTGTTTCAGGGCTGTCCCATCGCTTATGTGGACGTGGTCGAAAATGTTGCGCAGGCATTGCTTGAAGTCCATCCCACAGTTCTAGCCGCGGTCCCCCGCTTTTTCGAGAAGATTTATGCCCGTCTGATGGAGCAGGGAAGCAGGGCATCGGGCACCAAACGCAAGATCTTTAATTTCGCTATGAAGACGGCGAGAGACTCGGCCGCCTGGCGTTGCGGCGAAAAACCTGCCAGTTTGCCCTTGAAAATCAAGTGGGCCCTGGCCGACCGCCTGGTCTATTCCAAGATACGAGCGGGGACAGGTGGGCGCTTGCGAATGGTAATGTCGGGTGGCGCACCTCTTTCGAGGTCCCTTGGGGAATTTTTCTGGGCAATCGGTATCCCTATTTATCAGGGATATGGGCTCACGGAGACTTCTCCCGTCCTGACCAATAACTATCCGCACAACCGTGTTGGCAGTTCCGGCCGGCCCATCTCCAATGTGGAAATTCGCATTGCCGATGACGGTGAGATTCTTGCGAAGGGGCCTTGTGTCATGCAGGGATATTACAAATCGCCTGAATCAACTCGCGAAGTTCTTTTCGAAGACGGCTGGTTCAAGACCGGTGATATCGGTTATCTCGACAAGGACAATTATCTTTTCATTACCGACCGCAAGAAGGACTTGCTCAAGACCGCTGCCGGCAAGTTCGTGGCTCCTCAGCCCATCGAAAATATCTTGAAGACCAGCCCTTATATCTTGAACGCCATGATCGTGGGCGATCAGCGCAAATTTGTGGTTGCTCTCATCGTGATCAATCCCGTTACCGTCGCGGCAAGACTCGCGGAAGATGGCCTGAAGTTCTCTTCGGATGCACAGATGGCTGCTCACCCCGCCACGTATTCCCTCATCGAAAGCGAGGTCAGTCGGCTCACCGCTCATCTCGCCCAGTACGAAACGATTAAGCGTTTTGCCCTCCTGCCCGATGACTTCACATTCGATAGTGGTGCTCTCACCTTCACCATGAAGCTAAAACGCCGTGTGGTCGAAAAACAATTTCACGGCCTCATCGATAAGCTCTACGCGGATGTCCTTGAACCGCGCCCGCTACTCCGTGACTAGCCCCTCAGACGGGACGGGCGTGGCCGTTTCTCTTCCCTCTCTGTGAACTCTGTGTTAAAAGGGCAGTCACGCCGGAAGAGGCGTACCCAGTCGTGTTTTCTGCGCATCACATCTGGCCAGTTGCGCATCTCATCGATAAGGAGGACTTCCATGCCAAAAGCAGCAACCGCCACCACCCGTACCTACCCCACGAGCGTCGGAGTACCCGAAAATAATAGGCAGGCTATCATCGCGCTCTTGAATGCTCGCCTTGCCGACAGCACGGACTTACGCGCCCAGGTGAAGTGGGCCCACTGGAATGTCAAAGGCCTGCATTTTATTCAGCTCCACGAACTCTTCGATTCTGTCGCTTCACACCTTGAAGAACAGACGGACACGATTGCCGAGCGCGTCACCACCCTTGGCGGTGTAGCCAACGGAACCGTGCGTGAAGCAGCAGCCAAGTCCGGTCTGAAAGAGGCTGACCTGAGCGCCTCCGATGGTCTTTCGATGTTGAAGTTCCTGGTCCACAATGTGGCCCATCACGCAAATGCTTTACGCACTGCCGTCCAGGAATCTGGCGATCTTGGCGACGCCATCACAGCAGACCTGTTTACGCAGCTCACGCGTGAACTCGACAAGGACCTCTGGTTCCTCGAGGCCCATATCACCCAGTTGTAAGTATTCACTCACGGCATTCGGGCGGTGCGAAGCCAGCGCCGCCCTTTCGTTTCATTCGGTTCGCTCGACCTCGTCTACGCAACTGTCTGCGATTTGTTCTCGCACTCTGCAAGGACTACAATTTCCTTGGAGAATCTCCCATGCCAGATCAACTCGTCATCGCAGGTCGTGCCTTCCAGTCTCGCCTCATCGTCGGAACGGGGAAGTACCGTAGTTTTCAGGAGATGACCCGCGCTCACGCCGCCTCAGGTGCCGATATGGTCACCGTCGCCGTTCGTCGTGTTAATCTCACAGACAAATCGAAAGAATCTCTTCTCGACTATATCGATCGCGAAAAGATATTTATCCTTCCGAATACCGCGGCTTGTTATTCCGCTGATGAAGCAATCCGCACCGCGCGTCTGGCCCGCGAAGTTGGCCTCTCAAACTGGATCAAGCTTGAAGTCATCGGTGATCAGCAGACGCTTTTCCCAGACACGGAGCAGTTGGTGGAGGCTACCAGGGTCCTTGTGAAGGAAGGGTTCGTCGTATTGCCCTACACAAACGACGATCTGATCGCTGCCCGTAAACTGATTGATGCAGGTGCTGCTGCGGTTATGCCCCTAGCGGCTCCCATTGGTTCTGGCCTCGGCATTCAAAACCCCGCTAATCTCCGCATCCTTCGCGAACGGATCAAGGAAGTTCCCATGATTGTGGACGCCGGTGTGGGCACTGCCTCGGATGCGGCGGTTGCTCTGGAACTGGGCGCCGATGGCGTTCTTATGAACACGGCTATTGCTGAGGCGGCCGATGCGGTCTTGATGGCCGAAGCTATGCGCGACGCCGTCATCGCCGGGCGCAAGGCGTTTCTGGCTGGCCGTATGCCCAAGCGGCTTTATGCCTCGGCCTCCTCGCCTCTCACCGGAGTGGTCCGCTAGCGGCCTCAACTGTGGGCGCAGACTGCAAAAATGCACCGAAGGTTTGTTGGCAGCCTCCGGCCCGTGGCCAGAGCTTTACTGCCTTTCCCGGAGCATTGAGCGCTTAAATCGTTTTGCCGTGACGACCGGCCGATTCGAATAGTGACAGAAGATTTGTCATGCTGAACAAATCGCGAATCTGCTGGCTCGCGTTGGCAATCTCCACCTGGCACCCGCGTGTCCGAGCCGAGACGTACAGGCCCACAACGGTACCAAGCCCGGAGCTATCTACCTGAGGTACTTCCTTAAGATCGATCACAATCAGTTTGTGGCCCGGAATCTGATCGCGCACTGCGTCTTTTAAAACTTGAGTGTTTTCAAATGTGAGCTTGCCATGACATTCCGCCACCAGGAGTTCGCCGCGATCGAAGCAATGCACGCGAAATCCCCGTGTCGTGCTGCCCGGTCGATCTTCCATTTTCGGACCTCCCCTCTATCACTCTACCCCTGTGTACCGGTTCCCCCTTCTATCGCACTTGGCGCGGAATTACCAGACATTCGCGTTTTGCCGCGCAAATCAGGTTAGACTGTGGGCGTGCAACGCAAGATCTTTTGGATGACATTTGCCGGGATTGGTCTCCTCGCTGACCTCGCTCTGCCGTTCTGGTGGGCCCTCGCCGCCACGGTGCCAATCCTCGTGTTTAGTTGGTGGTTTGCCTACCGCAGCGAGTGGTTCAACTAGTCGCGTTCCGATTCCATGTTTACCTTTGCGCCATTTCCCCGCTCTTTCCTTTCGGTTTTCTGTATGCTCGACGCGTTGCTTCAGGCGCAATGGCTTGAAAGAGCTGTAGGAACTCGAGCATTTTTGATTCAGAAAGTGAGGCTTTGACCATGTCCCGTCGCTCACGAGCGTGTACTTTTCATTTCACTGTCGCCACGGTCCTGTTGATTTTGCTCCTTCAGTTTGCCTTCAGCCCCATTTCCCGTTCCCAGGAGAGGAAGAATCCACAAACCGCAGGTGTAGATAACACCAAGATGGGTCCTTATCGCGCGCTCGCCCAGCTTGCCTACTCTGCCTCGCAAAAGGGCGACAATGCCACCGCGGCCATGCTTGCAAAGATCCTCGAGCGCACCTGGGATAAGGCGGAAGATTATGGTGGGGATACCGCGCTCTCAAAAACGAACCATGCCCTCTTTGAGAACGTGGACAAAGCCATGGACCAGTTCATCAACTTTCTGCTCGATCACCAGACTTCTGTCCCCGATCCTACAAAGCTCAAAACTCTCTATTTGAATTATTTGGAGAAATTGAAACTCGCGGATTGACGAGCTAGTTCGGCACCCGTCCATCCTTTCCTTACAGTGTGCGAAACAGGAAATGCCAGACGGCATCGACGGCAGCATGAACCAGTGCGGAGGCAAATAGCGAACCTGTTTTTCGCCACGCCCACCCGTAAAATAATCCCGCTACCGTCCCCAGAACGACATACCGCCAGTTGGGAAACCCCATGTTTGTAATGTGGGAAAACCCGAACAGCACGGATGCGCTCCACCATCCCGCCAATTCGCTCTTCGACGCTTTGGAGAGGAAGTTCTGAAGGAGCCCCCGAAACAAAAATTCTTCCGGCCATGCTGTAAACATAAGGATGGCGACGGAGAGCCCTGCATACGTGCTCCACTTGCTCCATTGAGGGGCAAAGGCGATGAAGTGCATGGCGGTACCTGTGGGAATGGCGATGCACGCAAAAGCCAGGAAGCTGCCCACACTATACAATCCCCAACGTTTTCCCCAGCCGATGGAGTACCCGATCCCTTTTGTCCTCCTTACCAGAAGGAATGACGCCAGCGCTGTATTCACCGCCACCAGACCGGTCATCACGTAGGCCAGTTTTCCGCCCGGGTAGGGCCACAACCAGTGCGTTGGACCGAATTTCACGAAGCACCAAACAGTCAGAATGCTGAGAAAGTCTTGCCATGTCCCTGCCCCCGCGCTTCCCGCCCAGGCAGCTAAACCGAGCGGAACAAAAATTAACCCGGCCATCGCCGCCGCTCGTGTGAAGAGAAAAGTGGAAGTCCCCAGCAGATACAGCAGGTAGAACAAAAATACACAGACACCCACGAGCATCCCTCCGGCGGTAGCAAACTTTGCGTTAATCCACTCAGCAATACCGCGAGCTGCGAGCCCGAGAGTCACAAGGAGAAGAAAAGCAAAGGTTGTCAATGTTTCCGCGAACGCCTGCCCGCCATATCCTTGCCAGGAGGCATAAATTGCTCCGCCCACGCAGAAGCAGGCCCAGATTCCTAAGATCGTCCATATTCCAAGTTGCTTCATCGCACGGTTCGCCTCACCATGTATTTGACTCTTAACAATACTTGCACATTCGCTCTGAAGTTGTAGAAATTCGAAGGATTGAACTCGATACACTAAGGTGGAGCATCGTCCTTTGAAACGCCTTGCCTACATCGACTGGATGCGTGGTCTTGCGTGCCTGCTGATGTTTCAGACGCACTGCTACGACTCCTGGCTGCGCCCTGATCTGCATGACACTGTACTTTACAGGCTGTCACAACTCGGTGGAACTCTTCCCGCACCTCTGTTTATCTTTCTTGCCGGTGTATCGTCCGCGCTGGTTACAGAGAAGCTCCGTGAGAAAGGAATCGCCCGGATTCAGATTGCCAAGCAGACGATTCTTCGCGGGGCAGAGATCTTCTGCCTGGGGATATTGTTCCGCGTGCAAGAATTTGTTCTCGGTTATAAATGGGTTCCGTGGACGGACATGTTGCGCGTGGACGTCCTCAACATACTGGGCATCTCCATGATGCTGATGGGAGTCCTCTGCTGGTTCACCGCAGCGGACTCCGTTTCGGTTGCACGTTCGCGAGGAATCATCGCCGCACTGCTGGTCGCTGTGCTGATCGGGTTCGTCACGCCGCCACTTTGGACGACGTGGCGGCCGCGGTTTCTGCCTTGGCCGATGGAGACCTATATCAACGGGTCGCACACGTACAACCAACCGCAGCACTGGCTGTTCCCGATCTTTCCCTGGTGTGCGTTTGCGTTCGCAGGGTTAGCCGTTGGTTTTCTGGCATTCGGTGATTTCGCCCGGCGACGGGAATCACTCTTCTTCGGCTCACTTGGAATTGCAGGGGTCGTCGCCATTCTGCTGTCGCTCCTGTTTGATGCGTTGCCGATTCGACTGTATGCGGTTTACGATTACTGGCACTCCAATCCAAATTTTCTTCTGGCGCGATGCGGGGTGTTGCTGATTGTCATGTCGCTTTGTTATGCGTGGTGCCGATGGGGATATGCGCAGAAAGGATTCAGTCCGACGATCCAGTTGGGGCAAACATCGTTGCTGGTGTACTGGGTACACATCGAATTTGTCTATGGACGATTTTCGATCTTGCCGAAGCGCGGTTGTTCAATCCCCACAGCGACCTGCGGTTTGTGCGCGATTTTTCTGGCGATGCTGGGACTGTCTCTATGGCGAACGCGGTTTAAGAAGAAAAAACTTACTGCTTTGGGGCCGGGGACGGCGGCTCCGGAGCCGGCAATTTAATAATGGTTTCCCCTTTTCCTGCCAAGCCCAATTCTTCACGGGCAATTTTGCGAATGGTTTGCGGGTCGGTCTTGAGGTCGGTAATATCCTGTTCCAGCGCGGCGTTTTCCCTGTTTAGACGATCGAGTTCTTTGCTGACCTTCTGAATCTCCTGCTGCTTGCGGTGCATGGCGAGGAAGCCGTGAGTGCCGAACACGTCATGGACACACAGGACCACGACGAAAATAATGAGCAGGTGCCGGCCGTAATGACGAAGCAACTTCCCGGATTTTTCTTCCCAATCGATATTCATTCGCTCTTCAAAATCCACTCTGAAGCTTGGCGGGTGAGCTTTTTCGTAGCTGCCGCGCTTTCTGCTTCCACATAAAGACGGACGATGGGTTCGGTGCCGCTCAGGCGGACCAATATCCAGGAGCCGTCCTCGAATACGAATTTTGCTCCATCGGTGCGATCCACGGATACAACTTTTCTGCCGAGGAGTGTCGTAGAGTCCACGGCCACCCTCTGAATGGTGTTTGCCTTCTGTTCGTCGGAGAGGTGGAGATTCTCGCGCACCGGATGGAACTCGCGGCCGAGCTTTTTGAACATGGCGCGGATCTGTTCCCCGATGGAAGCACGGCGCGCGGCGGTCATTTCGGCGACGAGCAGGCAGGCGAGGATGCCGTCTTTTTCCGGAACGTGGCCGCGGATGGTCAAGCCGGCACTTTCCTCGCCGCCCAGGGCGATTTTGTCCTCACGGATGAGCTGGCCGATGTACTTGAAGCCGACAGGAGTCTGATAGGTGGTTTGGCCGTGCGATTTTGCGGCAGCGTCCACCATCTGCGTGGTAGCGACGCTACGCGCGGCGGGCATTTTCCAGCCACGGGTCTCGACGAGATAGTCATAAACGAGAGCAAGGATCAGGTTGGGCTGGATCCAAGTGCCGTCGCTATCCACTATGCCGAAACGGTCGGCGTCGCCATCGGTGGCCAGGCCCACCTTGGCGCCCGCCTCTTTTACGGCTTTGCCCAGTGTGGCGAGGTTTTCTTCGCTGACGTCCGGGCCACTGCCTTCAAACAGGCAATCGCGGCCGGTGCGAATCGCTTTGGCGTCAATGCCGTGGTCGGTCAGCGCTTTATCGAGGTAACCCGCGCCGCAGCCGTGCAGGGCATCGGCGACGATCTTCAAATTGCCTTTCTTGATGACGTCGAAGCGGACGAGTTCGTTCAGACGTTTGAGATAGTCAGCGCGCAGATTCACCTTTTCGCCGTGGGGGTTTTCACCCGGGGGAGCGTGCAGCGCGGAAGTCGCAAACGGGAAGGGAGCATCCTTGCCAAGGAGTTTGGCGACGCGAGCTTCAATGTCCTTGGTAACTTCCGGGAGAGCAGGACCAGCATCGGCACCCGAAAATTTCAATCCGTGATACGCAGCGGGGTTGTGAGAGGCGGTGAAGTTGATGGCGCCATCGAGTTTGCGGCGCTGAATCTCATAGGCGATCGCGGGTGTGGGGGTGAAGGTCTCGCAGAGGAGGGTCTTGAGGCCATGTTCCTGGAGAACGGAGACGGCGAGTGCCGAGAACTCCTCGGAATAGAAGCGGGTGTCGTAGCCGACAAGGACCGTGGGATGAGCGGTCTTGCTCTTGAGGTGTTCTGAAATGGCACGGACGGCGAGACGAACCGTGGCGAAGGTGAAATCGTCGGCGATCAGGCCGCGCCAGCCGCTGGTACCGAACTTAATGGGAGAGGTAGTCATGATGTCGGTATTTTATCGCGAGAAGCTGAGAAGCGGAGAAAGAATGAAGCAACAAGGTACGGTGGGGATCGAACTACTGGGCGTGTTGAAACCGCGCAAGTTATTGATTCCATTAAACGCGAAAAACGCCAAAAACACCCGATTCGCCGAAATGAGGTACACGCCAGGTACACCGACCGGAAAGAGTCGCACACTCAATTCGGGCATCTAGCCCGGAAATCTCACGAGGAATAAGAACAAAAGGTTAAATAGAAGTGGAAAAAGGCCGCTTTCTCGGGCATAACTGCGGTGTCTAGACGTAGTTAAAGTCCCAGGAAAAGAGGCCTTTTCAATGACAGAGTGTAGCGAGACTCTCTTTCCATTTGAAGCACATTTTTCACGTGGAGTCGTGGGGCAGTTCACGGGAGATCGGTTAACCACCGAGGGTGGTTCACTGCTGCTGCGCCAGGCCGAGCGCAAGATCGGTTTGCTTCGGCGTGTAGCGGCTTGCTTCACCGATTACCGGCAGCCGGAACGGATCGAACACCGTTTGGAAGAAATGCTAGCGCAGCGCATTTACGGGTTAGCCCTCGGCTAGGAAGACCTGAACGACCACGAGCAGTTGCGGCAGGATCCGCTCTTGGGGGTGCTGGCTGGGAAGAAAGATTTGG
>Ga0181523_10000115_pt1 | contig 81547 bp, 60 predicted proteins | sample PEATcosm2014_Bin_43_FD_119752 | JGI IMG/M metagenome (GOLD analysis project Ga0181523, IMG submission 119752) | Peatland microbial communities from MTU Mesocosm Facility, Houghton, MI, USA - PEATcosm2014_Bin05_30_metaG | ecosystem: Environmental > Terrestrial > Soil > Wetlands > Peat | place...
CACCGGCGGCATCTTTCCCTGCGACCCAACCCAGTGTGACAACAATCGCGGCATACGCAACACCAATGATTGTTGCCGCAATTACGAAGCGCCGGTCAAATAATTCGCCATTGGCTTGCGCACCCATCCTATAGACTTCCCCAGGATGTCAACCAGGTTGAATGCATGCAGAAGACGGAGACAGTATACCACTCTCGCGGAGCGAAGGCTCCTGCTCGGTCGAGGGGGCGCATTACCGGTCCGCAAGCACCCGACGTATTGGCATAGCCGTTTCTCATCGACAGCGTAAGCTGGCGCGCCAAGACAGGTCATCAGGGTGCTCTGGACCCTAAGTAAGATATCGTGAATGGCCTTCGCGGCCCAAGCTGACTTCTGGGCTGTCGAGGTCAGTAGTCCGATAACAAATTGGAGTCGCCTGCCAGGCCAGAGAAGGCCGCTACGCATGACGCAACGCCCGAATTCCGGCATTCGACTGGATTGCCGGCCAGCGGCAGCGACCGCTCACGCTGCGAACGGCGCGATTCAATTCCTAGCTTGCGCATCTTGTAGACCAGCGTGGTACGCGGCAAGCCAAGCCGCATGGCCGCGCCACTTCGCCCTCCGATCAGCCAATCGGTTTGCTTCAATACATCCAGGATGTGCTCGCGCTCGGCCTCCGCAAGCGTGCGCGAGGTCGCCGCCGACGGCTGCCTGGTCATCTGCTTCAAATCCGCCAGCGGAAGACGCAGCGCGGAGCCGGGCGAAAAGACCACCGCGCGCTCGATTAAATTCTGCAGTTCGCGAATGTTGCCCGGCCAGTCATGCCCTTTGAGCACATCGATCATTCCATCGGGAATCACATCAATCGGTTTATGAAGGCGCTCGGAAAGCTTCTTGACGAAGTGCTTGACCAGCAACGGTATGTCCTGGGCGCGCTCGCGCAGCGGGGGCAGGCAGATTGGAATTACATTCAACCGGTAATACAGGTCTGCGCGAAACTGCTTGTTCGCGACAAGCTGCGCGAGATCCTGATTAGTGGCTGCCACCACTCGCACGTCGACCCGAATCGTCTGGCTGCTGCCCAATCGCTCGAATTCCTGTTCCTGCAGGGCACGCAGGAGTTTGGGTTGCAACTCCAACGGCAAGTCGCCAATTTCGTCGAGAAAGAGTATGCCTTTGTCCGCCTGTTGAAATCGCCCTTTGGTTTGCGCACACGCGCCCGTGAATGCGCCCCGTTCGTGGCCGAAGAGTTCGCTCTCCAGCAAGGGCCCGGGAATCGCGGCGCAGTTTAACTTTACAAACGGCCCGTGACTGCGCGCACTTTGGTTGTGAATGGCGTGGGCTATTACTTCTTTTCCGGTGCCGGTTTCCCCTTGAATGAGCGTGACCGAGTCGCTTTTCGCGATCACGCGAACCAGGTTTAAGATTTGTTGAAATGCGGGGCTTTGTCCGACCATCTCCCCTTCCAACCGAGTGGCAGCGCCTGCGTTGCTATTCATTGAAGGATTCCTCCGTTTGTCCGCTCAAGCACCAATTTCCCAACGTTGTGGCAATCGTTTGACTTTATGGTCTGAATACCTTTTTACCTGCATGACATCTTCCCCTCCTCAGAGCACGACTCGCGCTCGTTTTCATACGTAGACTCGAAAATTTGGCCTGAAGGCCCGCGGGTGGCTTACAAGGAGTCGGTTTGGCGCCGGATCGCGCCGCCTATAATCTTCAGCAGCTCTTCCAGCCGGAACGGCTTGGAAAGAAACCCGGCGGCGCCCTGCCTCATCGCTTTTTCGCGATTCGCGTTTTGTGCGCTAACGAATACGATCGGCACACGGTTATCAGCTCCAGCCAGTTTGTGCTGAAGTTCCAGGCCGTTAATGCCCGGCAATTGTATGTCGACGATCAAGCAAGCCGCGTTCCAGGTAGATCCCGATGCCAAAAATTCCTCGGCCGAACCGAAGCCCTCCACAGCGTATCCCGCCGATTCCATACAGTCCTCTAGTGTCTGACGCACCAACACGTCATCCTCGATGACCGCGATGTTGCCCTTCAATCCTCCGCGCATCACGCCCAACTGGCCGTCCCAGATAAGGGTCATCCCTCTATATTGGGATGCTAGCAGGGTCGCGGATCGGCGTCTATTCTACTTTGGTAGCACGCCCGGTCCAGAAGAGATTTTGAGTTTTTCGGCCATCCGAACCAGGCCGGCTAGCGACCCTGCGCCCATTTTGCGCATCACGCGGCCGCGATGCACCTTGATGGTCAACTCGGTGGTGCCGAGTTCGCCGGCGATCTGTTTGTTCAAGAGGCCTGTAACAACCAGTGCGAGGACTTGTCGCTCACGCGGAGTCAGCGTTCCGAGCCGGTTTCGGAGTTCCAAAGTCTCCGATCTGTGCCGCCGCAACTCGCCATCGCGAACTAGAGCTTCTTTGACAGCGTCGAACAGCGGCTGTTTGCGGAACGGCTTCGTCAAAAACTCCACGGCGCCCGCTTTCATCGCGCGCACACTCATCGGGATATCTCCGTGTCCGGTGAGAAAGATGATGGGCATCTCGACGCCTGATTTCAGCAGTTCCGTTTGCAGATCGAGGCCGCTGAAATCGGGCAGTTCAATGTCGAGAATCAAGCAGGCCGAAACATCCGGGCGTTGGCTGCGGATGAATTCTGTCGCCGACCCGAACGTTCGCACCGCGAAACCGGCCGAGCTCAGTAAATCTGCCAGGGACTCGCGAACCAATAGATCGTCATCGACCACGAACACCATACAGTCCGGGGCGCTCATTCGCCTGGTCTTCCAGTGGGCAGGATGAAATGGAAGACAGCGCCACGAGGCTCGTTCTTCTCGGCCCAGAGCCGGCCGCCATGCGATTCAATGATCGATCGGCTGATCGGTAATCCCATTCCAATGCCCTGTGGCTTGGTTGTGAAGAAAGGCGCAAACAGCCGATCCGCATGCCCTGCATCGATTCCGGGTCCCGTATCCTTTACGGATACCAGAAGTTCGCCTGGATTTGAAAGCGCCGATTGAATCAGCAGCCGCTTAGGTTCCCCAGCGACACTGGCCGTGGACTCAATGGCGTTCATCACCAGGTTGAGAATGACTTGTTGCAATTGAACCCGGTCGGCACTCACTGATGGAACACTGGCGGCCAGTTCGGTGCCCAAGGAAATATTGTGCCGCTTCGTCTCATGGTGCACCAGAGAAATCGTCTCTTCGATTACCGCATTGACGTCTACTGAAGTAGTTATTGGAACGGTCTTCTTGAATACGGTACGAATACGCTGCACGGTTTCGCTAGCTTGCGTAGCGGCTTGAATCATCCTGCTTGCGGCGGCGCGAGCTCTGTCCAATTTCGGAGGGTCATTCGCCAACCACGCCGTACAACTGTCGCCACTGGCGATGATCGCAGCGAGCGGCTGGCTCACCTCGTGAGCAATCGACGCCGTAAGCTCACCCATGGTCATTACACGATTCACGTGCGCGAGCTCTGCCTGGGTGTTGCGGAGATCTTCCTGAGCCTGCCGGCGATCGTGAAAGTCGACAATCGTGCCATACCACTTCAAAATGGCCCCATGGGAGCCGCGCAACGGCAAAGCGCTGGATACGCACCACCGGTACATTCCGTCTGACGCGCGCCGACATCGAAATTCAAATTGAAATGGGTTGCCGGTCTGGACCGAACCATTCCATGCTTGCTCCATGTTTCCGGCGTCATCCGGATGAATCATCTTCATCCAACCGGCGCCCGCGACCTCATCTTGCGCCAGACCAGTGTAGTCGAGCACACGCGTGTTGCAGTAGTCTACGGCACCATCGGGAGTAGCGCTCCAAAGCATCTCGGGAATCGTTTCCGTCATCCTTCGAAGGTTCAGCTCGCTCGTCCGCAACTGCTCTTCGGAGCGCTTACGGTCACTAATGTCACGAATAAAAGAGCTAAAAGTCCAGGTGTCTCCGAATTTCAACGGCGCGATCGATAGCTCGACGGGAAACTCCCTGCCGTCGCGATGGAGAGCCGTGATTTCGATGCGACGGTTCAGAACCGGACCTTGACCGGTTTCAAAAAAGTGCCGCAGACCTCTTTCATGCGACAAACGATATCGCATCGGAATGATTGTTTCGGACATTCGGCGGCCCAGGGCTTCCGGCCGGGGCCACCCGAAAATGTCCTCCGCCTGCTTGTTCCAGTCCGTGATCGTTCCATCCGCATCCATCGCAACGACGGCGTCCAGAGCGGAATCGACAGTCGACCGGGCCTGTTGCTCAAGCCTTCGTAAGGCCTCGCCAGCTCGCTTTTGTTCGCTCAAATCTAGCACGAAGGCGACACCCTCGTTACCGCCTTTCTCGAACAGTGCGCCACCGAGCAGGACAGGCACGCGGCTTCCATTTTTCCGGAAGTACTCCTTCTCGTAAGGTTGGAAGATCCCGGCCGCCTTTAACTCCACTACTGCCCGTTCGTCGCGATCGCTCCATTCCGCTGGTGTCAGGTCCGTCCAGCGCACGCGGCCCGTGACGAGGTCTTCCCGGACGCATTGGACCGTCTGGAGAAACGCTCCGTTAGCCTCGGTGATCGCGCCGTCGAGGTTAAAGTTGAAAATCCCGATGACATTCGCCTCGACTAAACGCTGTATCTTGGCCTCCAAGCTCTTGGCTAACTCACGCAACGTTGTTTCAGCCTTCTTACGTGCGGCGATTTCGATCCTGAGGTCCTGGATTGAGTCTACAGTTTGATACGCCAGGGAGGCGAACTGTCCGAGCGCGGTCATGACGCGCTCATCTTCGGCGTCGAACTTGCGGCGATCACTGTGCATAATCGCCCATATCGTCCCTACCGCCTTGCCTTTGACGTAAAACGGAACCAGCAGGCACTCCTCCGCGGCTGGTGAAACCGGCAGCAAATAGGGATAACGCAGCTCAAAGTGCCGGAATAGCAGCGTACAGTCCCGATCCAGCACGTCTCCGCAGGGCCCGAAATTACGCGGCGTTCCGCCCCCGGTGTGCGGCTTCCATGCACCGGCTATAGCCGGCCAGTAGAACCGTTTTCCGCCGTCTTTCGTGAGCAGACTTAGGCCGGCCGAATCGCACTGGGTGACTTCCAGAATCGTGTCGGCAAACGTCTGGAGAATATTGGACTTTGGGTCCACTATGGCGGCGGCCAACGCCACCAGGGCCCGGTTCTCCTTCTCGTAATCGGGTGCGCGCCAGGGGCGGCGACGCAACTCTTCGGTGCAGAGAATCGACTCCAAAGAAGCCGCGCCCTGAGGAATCGACTCCTCGAGCGGAAAATCATCTCGCGGTCCGTTAGCCACAACTCCACCTCCACGCTATTGCTCTGGCGCGTCTCAGACGAAGTACGCCTCTTAAGCGACTCCTAATTTCTTTATTTTGTCACCGCGCCCAGACCCCGAAGTCACCAAGTGAGCCTTCCTGTGTAATCTTTCGTACGTACACCTCGCCTGTAACCGAATTGTTGTAAGGCCATGGCGTGCCGAAGCCCGAAAATGCGACCACGGCGTTGGCTCATGCGAGCTGGTGAAACGAAATAGCGGCTCGGGGATGCTCACACGGAAGCGCCGGTTTTCTGCCCGCCGGCGCGGCCCGCCGCCGCGAGTTCTCACAGTCTCGTACTCGTGTGGACAAGCCTTTTCTCGCGAGGCGCGCCACGGCGTCGCTTGTTGCCATTCTGGGCCACGAACACTTGGACCTGCGCCGCGGAATTTAGGCGAGCGGGATCGCGCTTATATTGGATGGGTAGGTGCAAACGTCCGATACTTCGTAAATGGCCCTGAGAGGAGACATGACTCGAACTACTGAGATCGCGCGCTATGCTGCTGTTTTTCTACGTGCAGCTTTAGGTTTCTCTTTCCTCTCCGCCGTTGCCGACCGCCTGGGATTGTGGGGAGCCTTCGGGCAACGACATGTCGCTTGGGGCGATTTCTCCACTTCGTGGTCTATACGGGGAAGCTCAATTGGTTCGTGCCTGCGCTCGCTATACCTGCGCTCGCATGGATGGCCACTGCGACTGAGACAGCCTTAGGAGGGGCTGGTAGCCTTTGTGACTACACTCGTAGGGCAGCCGGTCAGCCGCGGGCAATGGCATAAAGGGCGACCACGGAGCGCGGTCCGGCACGATAATCGCCGCCCGCAACCGGTGGAGCATACTGCCATTCGCTAATGTCGTCAGGCGAACCGAGGCCCGTGTCGATCCATCGATGCCACGGGTTGCCGTCGTTCGGCGGCAACTCGAATTCGAGTGGTTCCCAGTAAGCATTCAGAATCAGGTAGAAGATTAGATTCTGGTCTCGGGACAGCACGCTTAATGCCAGGCTGTGCGAACTGACGCTCCAATCGGGTCTCCCGAGTCTTACGCCATGCCAGGTTTTATCTGCCGTCCGCAACAGTTGGTTCAGGCTGACATCCTGAGGTTCTGGCCCGAACCCTCGCATAAGCCGGTGTCCGCTGATGAGTTTTAGGAACCGATGTACATCGGCATGCTTCGCGGCCAGCGTCCAGTCAAACCAACTAGTCTCGCTGTCTTGGCAATAGGCATTGTTATTGCCCTGCTGGGTACGACGCACTTCGTCGCCCATCAGAATCATTGGCAGGCCCAGTGAAAGCATGGTCACCGTCAGGAAGTTCTTCACCTGGCGATTTCGCAAAGTCTCTACCGCGGGATCATCGGTTGGACCCTCGACACCCCAGTTATAGCTTCGGTTGTCGTCGGCGCCATCGCGGTTATTTTCGCCGTTCGCTTGATTGTGTTTCTGGTTGTAGGAGACCAGATCGTTGAGCGTGAAGCCGTCGTGGCAGGTCACGAAGTTGACGCTCGCTTCGGCTTCCCGTTCCTTGTGGCCATAGATCTGCGGGCTGCCGAGGAGCCGGTCGGCAACGCGCCCTACGAAATCTTCGTCGCCCCGAAAAAAGCTCCGCACATCGTCCCGAAACCGCCCATTCCACTCTCTCCAGCTATCCCCAATGAAACTGCCGACCTGGTACAGTCCGGCCGCGTCCCAGGCCTCCGCGATCAGCTTTGTGGCGGCCAAGGCCGGTTCGGTATCGATATCCCACAATACGGGCGGGTTCGGCAGCAAATTACCCGACTCGTCCCGATCCAGGATCGACGCCAGGTCAAAACGAAAGCCGTCCACGTGCATCTCCTCCACCCAATACCGGAGGCTATCCACGATCATCCGGCGGACGATTGGATGATTTCCGTTGAGAGTGTTGCCGGTGCCGCTGTAATTGGCGTAACGCGAGCGATCTTTCTCAAGAATGTAGTAGGCGCTGTTCTCCAAGCCGCGGAAGCTCAGTGTGGGCCCGTCGTGGTTGCCTTCGGCAGTGTGATTGAAAACGACATCCAGAATAACCTCAATGCCAGCGCGGTGCAGCGCCTTCACCATGCCGCGAAATTCGTTTACCGGGTCGAGCGGAGATTGCCGCGAACTGTAGCCCTGGTGGGGCGCGAAGAATGAGATCGGCGCATAGCCCCAGTAGTTAACAAGCCCAGCCGGGGCATCCTGCGCGTCGAACTGGAACACCGGCAGGAGTTCTACCGCGGTGATGCCGAGTTCCTGAAGATAGGGAATCTTCTCGATCAAGCCGGCATACGTGCCGCGTGTCGCTTCCGAAAGACCGGAGCTTGGATGGCGCGTGAAGCCTCGCACGTGCATCTCGTAAATAATAGTCTGAGAGGCCGGCCGTTGCAGGGGAGTGTCGCCCTCCCAATCGTATGCATGTGGATCGACGACCACGCTCTTCATCGCCGTCCTGCAATTGTCACCTTCCTGGCGCGCCGCCTCGCGGCTGTAATTCTTTGGAACAACCACTCCACGCCCGTATGGGTCCAGCAGAACCTTGGCGGGATCGAACCGCATGCCGCTTGCGGGATCGAACGGCCCCTGGACGCGGTAACCATAAAGTTGGCCCTGTTTCACGCCCTGCACAAATGCGTGCCAGTAGTGATAGGTCCGGTTTGTTCCGGGGTCGATCGTGATACTGCGCGCGGGCCGCGCGTCGTCCTCCCGGTCGAAAAACAACAACTCCACGCCTGAAGCGCTTCGCGAATACACCCTGAAATTGACGCCGTCCGGAACCACCGTGGCGCCGAGCGGCGAGCTTCGTCCGAAAGTCCCGATTCCCTTCACGCCCGGCCCAACAGCTCCTTCGCCGCTGCGACCACCCGTTCGGGCGCGAAGCCGAATTTTCTCTGAAGTTCTTTGAGCGGCGCCGACGCACCGAAAGTTTTCATGCCGATGATCCGGCCGGAATCGCCAACATATCGTTCCCATCCTAAAGTTGACGCCTCTTCGATCGCGATGCGCAGCTTCACCGTTGGTGGCAGCACTCGCTCGCGGTAATCGCGGCTCTGATGATCGAAGATGTCCCAGGACGGCATGGATACTACACGCGAGCGTATGCCCTCGGCAGTCAGCGTCTCGTGCGCATTCACAGCGAGACTGACGTCACTGCCGGAGGCGATCAGAATAACTTCGGGATTCCCGCCAGGCGCGTCGGCTAAAACATAGGCGCCGCGCGCCAGGTTCGATGCCGCCGCGTACTTGCTTCGGTCCAGAGTTGGCAAAGGCTGGCGCGACAACACCAGCACCGCAGGCTCATGGCGAAGTTGCAGGATATAGCGGTAGGCTTCGACGACTTCGTTGGCGTCGGCCGGCCGCAGGGTCACCAGGCCTGGAGTAGCGCGCATGATTGCGAGTTGTTCCACGGGCTGGTGAGTCGGGCCGTCTTCGCCATCACCCATCGCGTCGTGCGTGAAGATGAAAATCGCGGGCAATTCCATGATCGCGGAGAGCCGCATGGAGGGGCGCGCGTAATCGCTGAAGATAAAAAATGTGGCGCCGAACGCACGGAGCTTGGAAAGCGAGAGTCCGTTCACAATGGCCGCCATGGCGTTCTCGCGGATGCCGAAGTGCAGATTCTTGCCGGTCGGCGAATCAGCCTGGAAATCGCCGGCGCCTGGGTAGGTCAGCAGTGTCCGGTTCGAGGGCCCCAGGTCGGCCGAGCCTCCCAGGAACCAGGGAATATTCTGCGCGATCGCGTTCAGCACTTTGCCGGAAGCGTCTCTCCCTGCTATGCCCTTTGGATCTGCCGGAAAGACCGGCAGGTTGCGATCCCATCCGGCCGGGAGCTCGCGCCGCTGCATCTGGTCTATCTCGGCGGCGAGATCCGCATGTTGCGCGCGATACGCGTTGAAGAGATCAATCCACTTCCGCCGGGCATTTGCGCCGCGCTCGCCTATGCCTGCCGCGAAGTGCTCATACACGCCGTCGGGCACCAGAAACTTCGCATCCTCCGGCCATCCATAGAATCGTTTTGTCAGCCGTACCTCTTCTTCGCCAAGCGGCTCACCGTGGGCCTCGGCGGTGTCATGCTTGTGCGGCGAACCATATCCGATATGGCTGTCCAGCACAATAAATGTGGGCCGTCCCTTGGTGTTCCGGAAGATTTCGAGCGCATGCTCGATGCGATCGGTATCGTTGGCGTCGCCGACTCGCAAGACGTTCCATCCGTAACTCAGAAATCGCGCAGCCACATCCTCGGTGAACGTGATGCGGGTGTTGCCTTCGATGGTGATGTGGTTGTTGTCGTAGATCCAGCAAAGATTGTCGAGACCCAGGTGCGCCGCGAGCGATGCGGCTTCGGACCCCACGCCTTCCATCAAGCAGCCATCTCCGCAGACGGTATAAATGTTGTAGTCGAAGATCTCGAAACCAGGCTGATTGTAACGGGCGCCGAGCCACTTCCGAGCGATCGCCATGCCCACGCTGTTGGCAATGCCCTGCCCCAGCGGACCCGTGGTGGCTTCGACGCCGGAAACCAAGTGATACTCCGGATGTCCTGGCGCTTTGCTACCGAGCTGGCGAAAATGGCGGATATCGTCGAGCGTCACCGACGGCTGCCCCAGCGTTTCGTACTCGGCATTCACGGCTTGCGTCCTGGTCAGGTGCAGCACCGACCAGAGCAGCATCGACGCGTGACCGTTCGAGAGCACGAAGCGGTCGCGGTTGGGCCAGATCGGGTCCCGCGGGTCGAAACGCATGACCCGATTCCAAATGGTATAGACCAACGGCGCGAGCGCCATGGGCGCGCCGGGGTGTCCGGAATTGGCCTGCTGGACTGCGTCCATCGAGAGCGTGCGAATGGTGTTGATACATAGCTGGTCGATCTGCGCGGCGCTCGGTGCTTCGACCGCTTGCATGGTACTCACGATTTGCTCCTTGCCATGCCGACCTGGTGACCGCTCGTCTCAAGCTCCAGGGCAGCCACCTTATCAAGACGGCGCAGGTAACGCTCGGCTTGCCCGAATTCGGCCGCTAAGAACGCCTCCAGAAGCTCCCATGCCAGAAACGGCCCGACGACCCGGCCCCCCATGCAGATGACGTTCATGTGGTCGTCTTCGACGCCCTGGTGCGCCGAGAAATGATCGCTCACCAGGGCGGCGCGGATTCCCGGTATCTTATTGGCACAGACCGATGCACCCACGCCGCTGCCGCAGACGGCCACTCCGCGCTCGACCCTGCCTTCGGCTACGGCCCGTGCGAGTGGGATGACAAAGTCGGGAAAATCGTCGCCAGGGTCGAGACTATGCGCTCCGAAATCGACTACCTCGTGTCCCGAGGCGCGCAGACGGGCAACCAGATCCTCTTTTAAGCCAAAGCCGCCATGATCGGTAGCAATTCCCACGCGCATTTCTATCGTCCTCCTTTTCGTGCAGCCGTCATCCGCCCCGCCGCGGCGCGGTCGGCCAGCAGCAGAGCCTGTTCGCGGTGCACCCTTCCGGCGGGAATCGAGATATCGCCGTCCAGCAGTCGCTGGAGCATTTCCGTCTTCTCGTTTCCGGTCACAACCCAAAGCACGCGCCGCGCTCGATTGAGTGCCGGATACGTCAATGTCATGCGGCGCCGGCTCTGATAGACTCCAGTCAGCGCCACGTCCGCGTTGGTGACGCCGAGCACTGGGTCTCCAGGCACCAGCGACGCGGTGTGTCCATCCGGGCCAAGACCGAGGTGGACGAGATCCAGAACCGCCGGCGATCCGGAGATATCCTGCAGAGTCATGGCGTACTGCGTGGCCGCGGACTCCAGATCGGCGGCTTCCACTGGCATGGCATGGATCTGCTCCGGCCGAAGCGGGGCATGCTGCAGCAAACTTTCGCGCAAGTGAGTGAGATTGCGATCCGGATCCCCGTCAGGGGCCACCCGCTCATCGACTTGAAAGAGGTGCACCCCGGCCCATGGGATGTCTTCGTTGGCGAGCGCGCGCAGCATGATCCAGGGAGTCTGACCACCGCTGACTGCAAATGTAAACCGGTCGCGGGCGGCGATCGCCACACGAGCGTCGGCGGCAATCCTGGCCGAAGCCGCTCGCGCCACCGAATCGGGATCGTCAAACACCTCGAGCGTCATCGAAATCTCCGGTTCCATACCGTGCCTGCCTCGTCAGGCGGCTTGGTCCGCAACACGGAAATCTTCTTGATCCGCGCCAGTCGGGTTATGCCAGCCACCGGGGGGCGAGACATGTTGATCGACCTCGCGAGGCCCCCAGGCGCCCTTGTCGTATTCGAGAACCGGACCGCCGGCCTTCAGCACCGGATCGACGACTCTCCACGCCTCCTCCACGTAGTCCTCCCGTGCAAATAAGGTGGCATCCCCTGCCATCGCTTCGCCCAGAACGCGCTCGTACGCGTCCATCTCATCCGGACAGGGATGATGGCTGGCGATCATTTCCACCGTTTCACCTTTCAGCACGTCACCCGCAGACATCACCGTCGTGCCTACCGCTATAGTCATCTCGGGACTGATGCGAAACCGCAGATGGTTTGGTGACAGCGCATCTGCCGCGATAATCGCTGGAGGCTTTCGCAACCGTGCCAGGACCTCGGTTGAAGTCACCGGCAAGTTCTTTCCGGCGCGGATGTAAAATGGCACGCCGTTCCATCGCCAGGAATTGACTTCCAGCCGCAAAGCGGCAAATGTTTCCATGTTTGAATCGGGCGCTACTCCCTTTTCCTCGCGATACCCGCGGAACTGCCCCCGAACCAGGTTGTTCGCCTCGATCGAAGGGATGGCTTTCAGCACCTTCACCTTTTCATCGCGAATACTCTCGCTGTCCGTACGGGCCGGAGGTTCCATCGTGAGATTGCAAAGGATCTGGAAGAGATGGTTTTGGATCACATCGCGGATGGCGCCCGTTTGATCGTAGAAAGCGCCTCGGCCTTCTACACCGAAATCTTCCGCCATGGTGATCTGCACGCTCTCGATGTAGTTTCGATTCCAGAACGGATCCATAAATGCGTTCGCAAACCGGAAGACCACCAGGTTGTTCACGGGCCGCTTGCCAAGATAGTGGTCGATGCGGAAGATCGCAGACTCGGGGAAGGTTCGATGCAAAGTCCGGTTGAGCTCCTGCGCGGAGGCCAGGTCATGGCCAAAGGGCTTTTCGACAACGACGCGAGCGTTGCGGCCGCAGCCCGAACACCCAAGCTGTTCCACCACGGTCTCGAAAAGCGCGGGAGGGATAGCCAGATAATGCGCCGGGCGTTCCGCGGCGCCGAGTTCCTTGCGGATCGCCTCAAAGGTTGCCGGGGCCTGGTAGTCTCCGCTTACGTAGCGCAATAAGCCACTCAGCTTGTCGAAAGCCTGCGGGTCGACGCCGCCGCCGTGCTTCTCGATACTTTCGCGCGCCCGCGCCCGAAAGCGGTCCAGGTTCCAGCCTTCCCTGGCAACACCGATAACGGGTACATCGAGATGGCCGCGTTTTATCATCGCCTGAAGCGCCGGAAAGATCTTCTTATAGGACAGGTCTCCGGTAGCCCCGTAGAATACTAAAGCATCCGATTTGGAATCACTCACCATCGCCTCCTTCAAGCAGCCTGTTTGCCGGCCGGCTTTTCAAGGTGTCCGCCAAACTGAAAACGCATTGCCGATAAAAGTTTGTCCTGGTAGTCCGCCTCGCCGCGTGAGCTGAAGCGCTGGTAAAGCGCGGTGGATAGAACTGGCACCGGCACGCCTTCGTCGATGGCGGCCTTGATAGTCCACCGGCCCTCACCCGAATCCGACACGCGCCCCGCGAATCCCGAAAGAGCTGGATCTTTCGCCAGGCTGGCCGCGGTCAGGTCAAGCAGCCAGGAGGCTACCACGCTGCCGCGCCGCCACACCTCGGCGATGTCGCGGAGATTGAGATCGAATCCGTAGTTTTCGGGGTCGCGCAGCGGGGTCGTCTCCGCGTCAATGGCCTCGTGTTGATGGCCGATATTGGCGTCGCGCAGAACAGCCAGCCCCTCGGCGTATGCGGCCATAAGACCGTACTCGATGCCGTTGTGCACCATCTTGACGAAGTGGCCGGCGCCGTTCGGACCGCAGTGCAGGTAGCCCTGTTCGGCTGTGCCGTCGATCCCCTCGCGTCCCGGCGTCCGCGGAATGTCGCCACGGCCGGGCGCCAGCCTTTTGAAGATCGGATCGAGATGCTGGACCACTTCTGCCTCGCCCCCAATCATCATGCAGTAACCGCGCTCCAGGCCCCAGACACCGCCGCTCGTGCCTACGTCCACATAGTGGATCTGTCTCTGCTTGAGTTCATTGGCGCGCCGGATGTCGTCGACATAGTAGGAATTGCCGCCGTCGATAAGGATGTCGCCAGCTTCGAGATACGGTACCAGGTCGGCTATCGTCTGGTCGACGCTGGCCGCCGGAACCATTAGCCATAAGGCCCGCGGCTTTTGCAATTTCTTCGCGAGATCCCGTGGGTCGGCGGCTCCGGTCGCTTTCTCGCCCACCAATTCCTCTACCGCTTTCGGCGACCGGTCAAAGACTACGCATTGATGACCTCCTTTTAGAAGCCGCCGCACCATATTGGCGCCCATTCTTCCAAGACCGATCATTCCCAGTTGCATACTGACTCCTTTCCGCACTCTATTGCCTAACCAGATGAAGGCTCGCTCGCAGATTGTCGATGCCTGCGGCCACACCTTCCGCGTATCCGAAAACGGCAGTTCCGGCCACTAGAACGTTAGCGCCCGCCGCGACGGCAAGCTAGGCAGAGGTTGCATCTATGCCCCCATCCACCTCCAGGTCGCAAGCTCGTTTGAGCCGCTCGATCATTTCGCGAACGCGCCGGATCTTCGGCAGAGTCATTTCCAGGAAATCTTGATGGCCAAAGCCGGGGTCGACGGTCATAACCAGAACCTGATCGATGTCGGGCAGGATCTCCCCCAGCACAGCCGCCGGCGTAGCCGGGTTGATCACAACGCCGACGCGCGTGCGGAGCATTTTGATCCGTTGGACCGTGCGATGCAGGTTGACGTTGCCTTCCCGATGGACGAGAAAAGAGTCTGAACCTGCCGCGACAAACTCGTCCAGGAAGAGATCCGCAGCGGAAATCATCATGCGTCGCAAGGGACAAAGCCGTTACACGCCGCAATGACTCCACTATCGGCGCGCCCATTGTGAGGTTGGGCACGAAATGGCCGTCCATGATGTCGATGTGAATCCGGTCGGCCCCAGCTTGCTCTGCCTCGGCCACATGCTCGCCCAGACGCGCGAAGTCCGCTGACAGAATCGATGGGGCGATCTTTACCGCATCGCTGTCCATTGGCGGGCGTTGACCGTTTTTGTCACGCGGCATACGCCTTCTCCTCGAAGATATCTGCGAACTCCTGGTAGCGCCGGGCGATCTCGTTCACTGCCGCCTCACGTGTGATCTTCTTCGCGCGCCAGTCGACCAGCGGATTCCAGAAACTCGTGCGGCCTACGGCAAAGCCAATGAAACCAGGCACCGTGGACGCCGTCGATAGCCATGCGCGCACCTGTTGATCGTCCTCGCCCCGGCCCAGGACGATGCAGCCAACGTGGTCCCGTCCGCCGCGGCGCGCGCCTGCTACCATCATCCGGCAATCCTCGCGGCGCACCAGTCCCTCTATCTTCCATACGTCCGGCTCGACCTGTGCGTCCTGAAGTTGCTCGATGGCCTGCAGCATCAGCGCCGGGCGCAGTTGAATGTCATACTCCTGCTTGTCGCCGTTGCACCGGGCCAGTTGCGCTTTCTCGGCCGGCACCAGCAGTTCGAACATGAAAAGGCTTCGGCTGGTTCCGTGCAGATAATCGGATAATCGTCGCAAGCGATCTGTCTGCCGCTTGTTCAAAGCCCGATCGCCTTCCGGGTTGTAGCGCACCAGAACCTTGCAGAAGGTCGGGTGAAAGGCCTCGATGTGCTTTGTGAAATCCTCTCCGTATTCGAATTCGAACTCCTCTTGCCCGCTCTTTTCGGCGGGGCAGGCAGTCCAAAAACCTTGCTTCGTAGCGTCTCGTAGAATGAGGGAACCGAACTGTTCGTCCACCAGGATCCCGGCCTTTTCCTTAGGTACGCGGCTGGCGACAGCCTCCTTAAAGGCGTCATAGATCACCTTTTTGGCGGCAGCGATCTGCGCCGTCTGCTCCAGGGTCAGCTTGCCGGTCCAGCCGAACATCTTGCTCTGAAACGATCCGCGGTGATCGAACGGCAGGATGTAAAGAGGTTTGTCGAACCCGACATTCATGCGGTCTCCTTGAGCTTCCGATAGCGGCGGATCAGGTTGTTGGTGGAACTATCGTGACCGAGCGGCGGTTCTTCCTGGTTCGCCAGTTCCGGAATGATACGCTGAGCCAGCGCCTTGCCAAGTTCTACACCCCACTGGTCGAACGAGTTAATCTGCCAGATAGTGCCCTGAGTGAAGACGCTGTGCTCGTACAGCGCCACAAGCTTGCCGAGAGTCTCCGGAGTGAGCCGTTGAGCGAGGATTGTGTTCGACGGGCGGTTGCCCTCAAAGACGCGGTGGGGCACCAGCCACTCCGGCGTGCCCTCGGCTTTGACCTGCTCAGCCGTCTTTCCAAACGCCAACGCCTCGCTCTGGGCGAAAACGTTCGCCAGAAGCATGTCATGGTGTGGGCCAAGCGGATTGAGCGCCTCGCCAAACGCGATGAAGTCACAAGGGATCAGGCGGGTGCCCTGATGGATCAACTGGTAGAAAGAGTGTTGGCCGTTGGTCCCCGGCTCACCCCAGTAAATCGGGCCGGTCGGATAGGTGACCGCCTTCCCGTCTAGGGTGACGTGTTTCCCGTTGCTCTCCATGGTCAACTGCTGCAGATAGGCGGGAAATCGCTTCAGGTACTGCTCATAAGGCAAAACGGCAACCGTTTCGGCGCCGAAAAAGTCGGTGTACCAGACACCCAGGAGGCCCATCAGCACCGGAAGGTTGCGATCGAACGGAGCGGTGCGGAAATGCTCGTCTATCTGGTGGAAGCCGTCCAACATTGCCCGAAAGTTGTCCGGTCCGATAGCCAGCATGGTCGACAGTCCAATGGCCGAGTCCATGGAGTAACGCCCGCCAACCCAGTCCCAGAAACCGAACATATTGGCAGTGTCGATCCCGAATTTCGCTACTTCCGCGGCGTTCGTCGACACAGCCACAAAGTGTTTGGCGACCGACTTCTCGTCACCACCCAGACCGGACAGTGACCATGCGCGAGCCGAGTGGGCGTTCGTCATAGTCTCGAGCGTGGTAAAAGTCTTCGAAGAAACAATGAAGAGCGTCTCCGAAGCGACCAGATCGCGGACAGCTTCATCCAGGTCGGTGCCATCGACATTGGAAACGAAACGGAATGTCATGCCCCGCTCGCTCGAATGCTTCAGCGCCTCGTATGCCATTACCGGTCCCAGGTCGGAGCCGCCAATACCGATGTTGATGACGTTGCGTATGGGCTTGCCGGTGTGTCCTTTCCACTCCCCGCTGCGGATGCGGTTGGAGAAGTCAGTCATCCTCCCGAGCACGGCATGCACCTGCGGAACTACGTTCTCGCCGTCGACCGTGATGGAGGCCCCTTCGGGCGCCCGCAGGGCCACGTGCAAAACCGCGCGCTTCTCCGTGACGTTGATTTTTTCGCCGCGAAACATGGCATCGATTCGCGCCCGCAGCCCCGATTCCTCAGCCAGCTTGATCAGCAGCTTAATAGTCTCGTCCGTGATGCGGTTCTTCGAATAGTCCAGGAAGATGCCCGCACTCTCGGCCGTCATTCGTTCTCCGCGCTGGGGATCGTCCGCAAAGAGGTTGCGCAGATGTAATCCTTGAACCTTCTTATAGTGGGACTGGAGAGCTTTCCAGGCCGGCCGCTCCGTCAGCGGTTCAAGAAGCGGTTTGGTAGCATCCGCCATTGCCATTTCGTACACCTTTCCCTTACCGTGAATTGGCTACAGCCGCCTGAAGGGCGGCGCTCTTGGCGGCGATCACCGCCATCAGTTCATTCCAGGACTTATCGAACGACTCCGCCCCTTCCGCCTGGAGCTGGGCGGCCAATGCGTCGACATCGATGCCGGCCTTCGCGAACTGCGCCAACACTTCCTCGCAGTCGCCACCATCCGGCGGTAGAATTTCACCCACCTCGCCGTGATCGGCAAGCGCTTTCAAGGTCCCCTCCGGCATGGTATTCACTGTGAAAGGCGCGGCCAGGGCCTTGATGTAAAGGACGTCGGATGCCTTGGGATCCTTTGTTCCGGTGCTGGCCCATAGCAGCCGTTGGGGACGCGCACCGGCATTAGAAGCGCGCTGCCAGCGGGGAGAGTCGAGCAACGTACGGTATGCCTTGTACGTGCGCTGCGCGATGGCGATGCCGAGCTGGTCGCGCAGTGAGTCTGGCGCCTTGTCCATCACTGCAGCGTCCCACCGGCTGATAAAGATCGAGGCGACCGAGCCGACACCGGGCTGCAACCCGGCCTCGATGCGCCGCTCTACGCCGCGCAGGAACGCCTCGGCAGCCGCCAGGTACTGCTCGCGGGAAAACAGGAGGGTGACGTTGATCGGAACACCGGCAAAGATCGCCTCCTCGATGGCGGGCAGACCTTCCTTGGTGCCGGGAATCTTGATAAGCAGGTTAGGCTGTGCCGCACGCGCGTGCAGATCTTTGGCGGCGGCCAAGGTGCTGGATGTGTCGTAGGCCAGCAACGGCGAAACTTCCAAAGACACCCATCCATCCACCCCCTCAGTACGGTCGTGGACCGGTCGAAACAGGGCAGCGGCCCGCGTAAGATCTTCCAGGGCCAACTCGAAGAAGAGCGTTTCGCCGGATTTGCCCCGTCTCACCTTCTCGCGGATCGCGGCATCATAAGCCGTACTGTTCTTGATCGCGTGGTCAAAGATCGTAGGGTTTGAGGTGAGCCCCGTCACCGAGAATTCATCGATGTAACGTTTGAGCGTGCCGCTATCCAGCAGAGCGCGTGTGATGTTGTCCAGCCAGATGCTTTGCCCCAGATCGTGGAGCGCTTGTGTCGCCTTCATCGTGATACTACCTCCTCCACAGCTACTGTATCGTTTGGAGTGTCCAACGTCCCAAAACGGTGCGAGGATTTTGTAAGGTTCCGCACCCATTCAAAAGCCGGGCTGCTGTTGAGCATTTCTTCCGTGCAACGCCAGCGCCAATTGCCATCCGCGCGTCCGGGGACATTCATGCGGGCTTCGTTGCCGAGATTGAGCAGGTCCTGGAGCGGAGCCATTGCCAGCGCAGCCCTTGAGGGCCATGCCAGGCCTATCAAGGCCGCTGCCACCTCGCCACTGTTGCCTGCTGGCCGCTGCAGGTAATTCCACAGGTTCCGCCGTTGGTCATCCGGCAAATCTTCAAACCAGCCGCGAGTCGTGGGATTGTCATGGGTCCCGGTGAACACCACCGAATTGGTGACATAGTTGTGAGGCAGGTGCGGGTTGTCGGAGTGGCCGTCGAACGCGAACTGCAGGACCCGTATCCCCGGCAGGTGGAACTGGTCGCGGAGCGCACTCACATCTGGCGTGACCAGCCCCAAGTCTTCGGCGACGAACGGCAGTGAGCCCAACTCTTTCTGAACCGCGCTAAAGAACTCCGCACCTGGACCCGGTCTCCAAGTTCCCGATTCCGCGGTGGGTGCGCCGGCGGGCACGTGCCAGGCTGCGGTGAAGCCGCGGAAATGATCCAAACGAATCACATCGACATGGCTGAGCAGGGAGCGCAAACGATCTATCCACCAGCGATAGCCGGCCTGACGAAGAGCGTCCCAGTCGTAAAGGGGATTTCCCCAGAGCTGTCCGTGCGTACTGAAATAGTCGGGCGGCACGCCAGCGACGAAGCGCGGCCGGCGCCGTTCGTCGAGGAGAAATAGTTCCGGGTTGGCCCACACGTCGCTCGAGTCGGGAGAGACGAAAAAGGGCAAGTCACCTATCAACTTCAGGCCCTTGCTGTGGGCGTGTGCCTTAACGCGCTCGGCTTGGCGGAAGAGCAGGAACTGCGCAAAGCACGCCAGTCCGATGCCATCCGCTAGTTCGCGGCGCGCACGGTCGAGCGCCGCAGGCTCGCGTCGGACAAACTCCGCCGGCCAATCGAGGTAGTACGCGCCGCCAAACCGGGCTTTCAGCGCCCTGAAGAGCGCATAGTCGTCCAGCCAGTGCGCCTGATCATGACAGAACTGCTCATAAGCGGGACGCAGATCTGAACGGGCGCCTGCCGTGAAGTGCGCCCAGGCTGTTTCAAGGAGCTGGCGTTTGAAGGGGATGACGCGGTCGTAGTCGGTTTCGTGTTGCGGAAACGGACCGGATTGACAGTCGCTCGCCTGCAGCAATCCGTCCTCGATCAGCCAGCCGGGACTGATCACCAGCGCGTTTCCGGCGAAAGAGGACAGTGGTTGATAAGGTGAATCGCCATAACCCGTGGGCCCCAGCGGCAGCGCCTGCCACCAACTTTGGCCGGCTTGTGTAAGCCGGTCGATCCACGCGAGCGCAGCGGGTCCGACATCGCCGATCCCGTAAGGCGAGGGAAGGGACGTGATGTGCAGCAGCACGCCTGAAGCGCGGTATGCCGGAGGAAACGGCGGAATACTGAGGCTGCCGGCGGTCACACTGGTCCTTTCGAGGCATCCAGGGCCCTATTCACAATTCCCTCGGCCTCGCTCAGGATGGCATTCAGATGTGTCTGGTCCTTGAAGCTTTCCGCGTAAATCTTGTAGATGTTCTCGGTGCCCGAGGGGCGGGCTGCAAACCAGCCGTTCGCGGTCACCACTTTCAAACCACCCATCGGAGCGTTATCGCCGGGGGCGCGTGTCAGCTTAGAGACGATCGGTTCGCCCGCCAAACTCGACGCGCTCACCGCCTCGGGCTGTAATTCCAGCAGCCTGGCTTTCTGTTCCGGAGTGGCGGGTGCGTCGACGCGTGTGTATAACGGCGTGCCGAACTGTGCTGTCAACGCCATGTAATGCTCGCCCGGGTCTTTGCCGGTTCGAGCGGTGATCTCTGCCGCCAGCAGGTCCATGATCAGGCCGTCTTTATCGGTCGTCCACACCGTGCCGTCGTGACGCAGGAAACTTGCCCCGGCGCTCTCCTCGCCACCGAAGCAGCAGGAGCCGTCGAACAGGCCCGGAACGAACCACTTGAATCCCACCGGGACCTCGTACAGCCGCCGGCCTAAACTCTGCACAACTTTGTCGATCATGCTACTGCTCACCAGCGTCTTGCCTACCGCGGCGTGCTCCGGCCACTGAGATCGATGCGCCAGCAGATAGCGGATCGCCACCGCGAGGTAGTGATTGGGATTCATCAGGCCCGCCGAAGGCGTGACGATGCCATGCCGGTCCGCGTCCGGGTCGTTACCGAATGCGACGCGATAATTGTCTTTCAGCCCGACGAGCCGCGCCATCGCGTAGGGGCTGGAGCAATCCATGCGGATCACGCCATCGTGATCGACCGTCATGAACGAGAAGGTCGGGTCGATCTTCTCATTTACGACAGCGATATCGAGTCGATATTCGGCATTGATCGGGCCCCAGTATGGTTCGGAAGCGCCGCCGAGCGGATCCACCGCCAGCTTGAGGCAGGCGTCACGAATGACCTCCATATCAATCACGTTCCGCAGATCGCGGACGTAGGGTACGACGAAGTCCTCCTCGTGCGTCGTCGTCGCCCCGATGGCTGCGGCGAATGGCACGCGCTTCACGCCGGCGTTTTTTTCGCGCAACAGTTCATTAGCCCTATTCTCGACCCACTGCGTCACATCGGTGTCGGCGGGACCACCGTGTGGTGGATTGTACTTGAATCCTCCGTCCTCCGGCGGATTGTGCGAGGGCGTGACCGCGATTCCGTCCGCCAGGTGTGCCTGGCGCCCGCGATTATAAGCCAGGATGGCCCTTGAGATCACCGGCACCGGCGTGATGCCATTGTTGCGTTGAATGATGGTATCCACGTCGTTGGCCACCAACACCTCTAGCGCGGTCCGCTGCGCGGGATCGGAAATTGCGTGCGTATCCTTGCCCAGGTATAGAGGACCGTCCGGACCGTTCGCGCGCCGGTAATCGCAGATCGCCTGTGTGATGGCGAGAATGTGCGCTTCGGTGAACGTGCCATCCAGCGGGGAGCCACGATGGCCGCTTGTACCGAAGCTGACCCTCTGGTTCGGATCATTCACGTCCGGCCGCCGCTCGAAGTAGTCGCGCTCGAGCCGCCCGACATCGACCAGCATCTGCTTTGGCGCGGGCAGTCCCGCCAGCGGCGAGATGCCCGGGATGGAGGGAGTCGTTACGGCACTGGACATGGCTTCGCCTCCCAGATTTCAGCCGCATATTCAGCGATGGTTCGGTCGCTCGAAAACTTCCCTGAGCGCGCCACATTGAGGACGGTCTTCCGCGTCCATTCGTCCGGGTTCGCATACAAATCGAGCAGCCGCTGGTCCGCATCGAGATAGGACTTTAGGTCCGCCAGGTGCATGTAGTAATCGCCGTGCGTCAATAGTGTGTCCCGCAGTTCCCCGAAGATACCAGGTTCATAGCGACTGAAATAATCGGAGAAAATCAGGTCCAGGGCCGCGCGGGTTTCAGGCTCGTTGTCATAGTGCCAGCGCGGGTCGTACCAGCTTCGGCTTTCACTCACTTGGTCCGCGGTCAAGCCGAACAAGAAGAAGTTCTCCTCGCCCGCTTCTTGCGCCATTTCGACGGTTGCTCCGTCGCGCGTGCCGATCGTCAAGGCGCCATTCATCATGAACTTCATGTTGCTCGTGCCGCTGGCTTCGTAGCCCGCGGTTGAGATTTGGTTCGAGACGTCACTCGCGGGGATCAGCCGCTCCGCAAGAGAAACGTCGTAGTCGGGCAGGAACAGTACTTTTAGCCGCCCTTGCATCGCCGGATCGCCGTCGATAGTGCCGGCAAGGTTCTCGATGAACTTGATGATGAGCTTGGCCAGGCGGTAGGCCGGCGCGGCCTTGCCTCCAAAAAAGAACGTGCGCGGGGCCATCTTGAGGTTCGGATTCTCGCGCAGCCGGTTATAAAGCACCACGATGCGCAGGGCATTCAGCAGTTGCCGTTTGTATTCGTGAATGCGCTTGATCTGGCAATCGAAGATCGTCTCCGGGTCAACGGTCTGGTTGAATGTGGACTTCAGCCAATCGGCAAACTGAGATTTGGCTTGCTGTTTAGCCTTCTTGAAGCGGTCGCGGAAGCCCTTATCGCCGGCCAGCGGCGCCAGCTTGCGCAGTTGGCTGAGGTCCGTCACCCAGCCTTCGCCAATGGCCTCGGTAATCGTGCCGGCGAGAACCGGATTCGCCAGCAACAACCATCGGCGGGGTGTAACACCGTTCGTTTTGTTGTTGAAACGCTCGGGAAACATCTCGGCCAAGTCCTTGACCGTAGTCTTGCGCAAGAGCTCGGAGTGAATTGCGGCCACACCGTTCGTGCTGTGCGAGCCGACGATTGCCAAGTTGGCCATGCGCACGTGTTGGGCTTCACCTTCCTCGATCAAGCTTACGCGCTGAACCTTTCCTTCATCTCCGAGGAACCGGGTCCTGACCGAATCGAGCAGACGCCGGTTGATCTCATAGATGATTTCCAGGTGACGCGGGAGGAGGGTCTCGAACCACGCCACTGGCCACTTTTCCAATGCTTCCGGCAGCAGTGTGTGGTTTGTGTAACCAAGCGTACGTTGCGTCAGGTCCCACGCGTGGTCCCATCCAAGTTTGGCGTCATCGAGCAGGATATGCATCAACTCGGGCACAGCCATGGACGGATGTGTATCGTTAAGCTGGATGGCAGCTTTCTCGGGAAGCATGTTCCAGTCGTCATTGCTGCGGCGGAAGCGCCGCACCAGGTCGGCCAGCGAACACGCTACCAGAAAATACTCCTGCACGAAACGCAGCTCTTGCCCGCTGCTGGTGGAGTCATCGGGATAGAGCACGCGCGTAATGGACTCGGCCACCAGTGTCTCAGCCACGGCGGCCACAAAATCACCGTGGCTGAAGATCTGAAAATCGAAATAATCGGGCGCACTGGCGGCCCACAGACGGAGCGTGTTGATGGTTTTCCCGCCATAACCAACCACCGGCCGATCATACGGCACCCCGATCAGCGTTGAGGGCCGGCCAGCGATCCCATGCAGCCGCCCTTCGCGAATTTCAACGGTGCAATTCAACTGCACTTCGACCTTCTCGTGCGGGCGTGCAACTTCCCACGGGTCCGGACGACTCAACCAGTTGTCCGGATGTTCCTGCTGCCAGCCATCCCGGATGGTCTGCTTGAAAATGCCGTATTCGTACCTGAGACCGTATCCGGTAGCCGGCAGTTGCATCGTGGCCATTGAGTCAAGGAAACAAGCCGCCAGACGTCCGAGCCCGCCGTTACCCAGACCCGCGTCGGGCTCCTGATCGAGCAGGGCGACCCAGTCGATGCCGTCGTTCTTGATTGCCTGGCTCACGATGGGATCGAGTAACAGATTCGTCACATTGTTGGCGAGCGACCGGCCAATCAGGAACTCCATCGACAGGTAGTAGATGCGTTTTGGGTTTTGGCGCACGTAGGCGTCCTTAGTCTTTAGCCAGCGTTGGGAAAGAACATCGCGCACCGCTCGAGCGAAAGCCTCGAAACGCTCGCGCGGGTCGATCGCCGCACGATCCACGATATTGTCGAAGGCCAGATGCCGTTCGTAGAGCGCGTTGTCGCTTCCCGCGAATTCGTAAGCGTCGCACCCGTATTGACGGTGGCGTTCCGAGATAATGTCAGACTCGGCGGCTCTCGCGGGTTCTAGTGTCGGTTTTGTGCCCATTGTGTAATTCCTAACGATTTAGACTCGTGTTTGTCAACCGGATTCGCTCAAGTGTCGACGTGCCCTGTCTCGTTCCACAGCGAGATCGCGGGCTGGCTCAGGTTATATTCATAGCCGAGCGCACGCAGATTCGCGGTGCTCACCTTGAGTGCCGAGTAGCCGTTCTCCGAGCGCAACTGCGTTTGGCTGACCCCGATCAGTCAGCGGAAGGTCGGTAAGCCGCGTATGCTGGCCTCTGAGCCTCCACGCGGTTTCCCCACGGCGTGCCAAATAAACGCTATTCAAACGCTTCATCGTCTATCAACTCGAAGGCGGATCACGCCTGAGCCAACTTCCCCGTTTGGTAAGCCCCTCCGGCCCCGGGAGGCTACTCTTTTTATCCCGCCTTTGCCTTCACGAGTATTCACTCCATTGCCAGCAAGTGGCATTCCAAAAATGAGCGAATCAATAGAGCTTGGTAAACGGAAAAGCCCATGTCCGACTGTCGATCAGCCGACACGCTCTACCGACGCTCGGATCCACGCCGGCGCATCTGATCTACAGGCGTAACCAAACTGTAACTACCGGAGCCCCTTGTCAACGCTGGCAGGGAATTCGGAACCGCTTTGGCATTGCATGCAGAGCGCCAATGCTATGTCCTGGCAGGCGCTCGCAGTCTCGCCTGCATTCATTCCAATCAGCTTGATGCCAACCGCGATCGGCGCCGAAGATCCACCGCCGCCGCGCGCCAATTGCCGATGGCTCCAATCCTTAATCCGCCGCTGACGTTCGTGCTGATGGCACTGTGTAAGCGCGCGAGGTGACGCCCAGATTGTCCCATATGTTGTAAATCCTCTGTTTCGAGAGCGGTGTTCGAGCGAAAGCCCCTGCGTTCGGGAGTCTTTGACAGATCGGCCACGATTGCTTGGAGAAGTTTCCACGTCCAGAAAAGCCGGGAGCCCTTGCGGTGCCAGTCAATGACGGTTTCGGGGTTTGACGATGACCAAGGAAGATCATCAATGGCTCCAAAGTTCGCACAGCCACGTCCATAGAGGTCGATCGGCTGGCGTCAGTTTAGGCCGTTTTACCGAGCGACGCAAGACGCCGAGATGGTGCCGAAGCGCGAGGTTCTCCAAATGGAGTCTGGCCGGAGATTTACTGGCCGCCGACGCGGCGGCGGCCAACATGTAAAGTGCACTTAGCGCCAGACGGAGGAGTTGGCGGAGGACAGGTAAACTCCATATTCTCATTCAGTTGTTTACGATAGGCACAAGTCGGGCGAACATGTTGAGGTGTTAACCAATTCGGGCTTGGGGGCGGAGACGTGGAGAAACGGCCTCGGTGAAAGTTGCGGGCGCGCAGGATTGGCGGGCCAAACCGGAGGGAGGAAAAACGGAGAGTGGCTGGCGACGCGAAACGTCGGTCAACGAACTGCTGGCAAGACCTTGCGGGGAAAGGAATTGGCTCCTCAGGTAGGACTCGAACCTACAACCCTTCGGTTAACAGCCGAATGCTCTACCATTGAGCTACTGAGGAGCAAGCTTGATCACTCTATTTAATCAGAGCCCGGCCTGGGGTGTCAAACCGCGATCCCTCCAGCGCCGGCAATTCCTTCGCCCACCGTAGGAACAGGTCCATGCCTTCACGCTCTTCCGCGCCCAGTTCAAATACGATGTGCGAACCCAGATAGCGCCGCACCAGCTCCGGCGCCAACCCGCGCGCCTGCGCCTCCTCCCTACCGATTTGCTCCAGGTTGCGCAGCCCGAAAGCGCAGGACTCCTGAAACGCCGCCACCACCTCCGCCGTGACCCATTGGCGCGGCCCCGCCCACACCGCGAAGACCATCGGAAGTCCGGTCATCTCCATCCATTCGCGGCCGAGGTCGTAAACATGGAAGGGCAGCGTTGCGGGATCCACCCGCAACGCCGGGTCGCCGATGATCAGCGCACTGTCGGCCTCGCTGAGCATGCCCGCCAAAACCGGCGGCCGCTTCACCACCGCCGGCACCGCCCCATAGCGCCGCGCGAGGATGATGCGCGCCAGGGCCACCGACGTCCGCGAGCTCGCGTCAGCGGCCAGTGTGCGGATCTTGTCCAGGGGCTGTTTGGAAATCAGCAGGATGCTGCGCACCGCGCCCCGGCAGGCGATCCCCACATCCGGGACGATCCCCAGATCCCGGCCGATCAACTCGAATGCGGGAAGAATGCCTATATCCGCCGCGCCCGCCAGCACCATGTCCGCGCACTCCGCGGGCACCCGGAACAGCAGATCGAAAAGGCCCTTCTGCCGCCCATGCAACATGCCCCAAACCAAAGGCACTGTGTTGAGGTAACTGACGGCACACACTCTAAGCCGGGGAACGCCGTTGCTTGGGGTCAAGCAACAGTGTACCAGACCACGCCGCACCCTCTGTTGACCGGCCGCCGACTTGGTCGCAGCAAAGCAGAAATGTGCCACGGGTCACCCTCAGGCCGCCTGCTCATTGCGAAGGGGGCCTGGAACGGCTGGCCGCGATTTGTGGGGGAAGCGCCTCTTCGCCAGCTCTTTGCGCCGAAGTGAAGGCTTGACGGCTGGCCGCGATGTGTAGCGAACGCGCCTCCTGGTGCCAACACGACATTTCTACTTTGCTTGACATGACAGTACCAGCGGGCGCCCGCTCCAAAAACCAATCTGGTATCCTCAGGGAGAGCGCGCTTCCGCGTGCGCCCTCCTGAAATCTCATGCGCTATCTATATCTCTATGCATTTCTGGCTCTGACCTTCGTCACCGCTGGCAGCGCCCAAATCGTGCTCGATCCTAACCCGGCGCGCGCCCTCGGCGATCCGTCCTTTACGCCCTCGGACCCCGCGCATATCTTCAGCCTCGCTCCCAACATGGGGGTGTCCGCAGGGCTGAATGCACCGCAGGGAATCGCTGTGGATACTCACGGTTCTACGCCCATCCTCTATGTCGCCGATACGCTGAACAACCGTGTCCTGGCCTGGCAGAATGCCACGAGTACGACGCTCACCAACTTCCAGCAACCCGCTAGCAAGGTCATCGGACAGCCTAATCTATATACCACCCTACCCGGAGTCAACGGCACGGGAGGCGCCAGCGGCCTCTCGGATCCGACCGGCTTGGCCGTGGATGCCAATGGCAACCTGTACGTGGCGGATTCCGGCAACAACCGCGTGCTGCGCTACCCTGCCCCGTTCGCCGCCAACGCCAGCGCAACCCCAACTCCGGATCTGGTGCTCGGCCAACCCGACGCCTTTACCTCCCGGATAACGAACCAAGGAATGGCACGCTCGGCGAAAACGATCTGGCTGTCCTACGTGCCGGCGCCCTCGGCGCTGCCCGGCTCCCCTTACATTGTGGGGCTGGCGTTCGACAGCGCCGGCAACCTTTACGTGACCGACCCGGGCAATAGCCGCGTGCTTCGGTACCCGGCCGCCTCGCTCACCGCGGGCAACAACGATCCAGCAGCGGATATCGTACTCGGACAGGCGGATTTCACGAGCCTCGTCCAGCCTACATCGCAGTCGGACTTAAGCCACCTTGCGGATCCCTCGGGCCTGGCATTCGATACCGCCGGACATCTCTTCGTTTCCGATTCCACGCCGGAGAATCGCATTGTGGTGTTCGGCCCGCCATTCTCCGCGGGCATGTCGGCAATCCGTCTGGCGGGCTTCGTGTCGCCGACGGCCGCGTCGGGAGCGCCGGCGAGTACCCTGAATGCGCCAGAAGGCATCGTCATGATTAACAACGGTCCGGCGATCCTGGATACCGGGGACAACCGGCTCCTGATCTTCGACGCATTCAGCAGCAAGGATTGGACTACAAGCGATGCGACGCTCGCCAATCCACCACTCGCCGCCATCGCGGTACTCGGGCAGACCAACAGCACCAACGTCATGGCAAACGGCGGCAACCCCCAACCTTCCGCAGGTACATTTTTCAGTCCGGTGGCGGCCGCGGAAACGGGAGCCGGGGATTTGTTTGTTGCGGATGCCGCCAACAATCGCGTCCTGATTTTTCCGGCCTCCGCAATCGCCACCGCGATTGGCGGACAGGTGGGCGCCGCTACACACGTGCTGGGTCAAGAGGATTTCCCGTATAACAGTCCCAACCACATCGAAGGCAAGGAATTCTATTTCGGCTCCAATATCGGTGGAATCAGCGGCGATGCGGGGGTTGCCGTGGACCAGAGCTCGAGTCCACCGCACCTCTATATCTCCGATCCCGGCAATAATCGGGTGCTCGGATTCGTCGACGCGCGCAAGGTGGGCCTGGGCGGCGCGGCGGATCTGGTGGTGGGGCAACCGGACTGGTTCTCGTCCCTTTGCAATAACGGCGGCGCGGCGAGCTCCGCAACGCAGTCGCTCCCCCGGCAGCCCACCCAAACAAGCTTGTGCTATCCCACGGGAGTGGCCGTCGACGCCAGCGGGAACCTCTATGTGGCGGATTCTTCCAATGGCCGGGTGCTCCAATTCCCGAAGCCCTTCGCCACCGACAACTGCCCGCAGACGCCCTGCGTAAATCCGACTGCCGCGCTCGTGCTGGGTCAAAGCAATTTCACGGGGCCGCAGAACCCCACTGCCGCACAATCCGTCACCGGGTTTCCCTACGGCCTGACGTTTGACCCGGCGGGCGACTTACTGGTCTCCGATTACAGTTTCAATCGTGTTCTGCTCTTTTCCATGGGCAACCCTTCCAGTGGCCAGGCAGCCGCCAAGGTGATCGGACAATCGGACTTCACCACCCAAACCCAAGGCACCCTATATGCGCCGCACCATATCGCGGTGGACTCCACCGGCCTGCTGTACGTAGCCGATACGTTCCATGGCCAAGTGCAGATCTTCGACCTCGCTCCGGGTTCGGGTTCAGCCATTACGCAGCCGGTGAATGCCCTGACCGGACTGAATGGTCCGCAGTCGGTCTCGGTTAATCCGAGCCAGGTAGCTGGATACCAGAATGATATCTGGGTGGGCGACAATACCGGCCTTTGGCGTTACCAGGTGACGGGAGCCGGCAGCTACCAGCCATTCCCCAACTTCCCGATTCCGGCAGCCGCGATGAAAGCGGGACAATCTCTGTTCTGTCTGAGTCCGCAATACGATTGCGCCTTGCCCGTATACGCAATCACCCAGGATAGCTTCGGCAACCTCTATGTGGCCGACGCGTCAAACCGCGTGGCGGTCCATTATGAGGCACTGGCGGCTCTCAATGGCGCCAGCTTCGCCTGCGCCATGGGATGTAATTTGGGCGGCCAGTCCAAGCCCCAATCCTACGTTGCACCCGGCACGTTCACGTCCGTATTTGGCTTCTCCGCAACCCAGTTCGGTTCCAGCAGCACGGTGGACACAGTCTTGCCGGTGCCCACCACGCTCGGAGGATTGCAGGTGCTGGTAAATGGCCAGGCCTCGCCCATCTTCTATGTGGGTCCAAACCAGATCAACTTCGTGGTGCCGTCCGCGGCGCCCACGTTCGGAACCACGCAGGTGCAGGTAGTGCAGGCGGCCACCTCGCAAATTCTGGGAAGCGGATCTTTGACCATGAACGTGGCGTCGCCGGCGTTTTTCTCCAACACTTCAAATGGCGAGGGACAGATCGCCGCCTTGAACTGCAACACTACGCCGTGCGACAACACGCGGAACAGCCTCAGCCACATGGCGCAAGTGGGTTCCACGATTCAATTGTTCGGGACCGGCCAAGGAGTGGTGCCCAACGCTCCGCCCGATGGCCAACCCGCCACGGGTGCTATCGACACACTCACGAAGCCGGTGGTGTACATAGGCGCAGGCCAAGCCACCGTATCGTACTCGGGGCTTGCGCCGGGGCTGGTGGGAGTTTGGCAGATCAACGTGGAAATCCCGCAGACCCCGACCCTCGCCCCGGGTTTTCCTGCCAATATTTTCCCGCTGATTATTTTGAATTACGACGGTTTGCAAAGCAACACGCCGCAGAATAACAGCAATCCGGCTGTAGCCACGACCATCGCGATCAACTACAGCGTCGGGCCGTGATTTTGTAGCGTGGGGGCGGGCGGCATGCGGCCAACGTGACGCTCCGGCTCCACTCGGACAAATATTGGTTTGGTCCCTGGGCCTGTTTCCGGCAAGTTCGGGTTCGTTCGGCCGTTTTTCGGTGTTGGTGGCGGGCGGCGGCCTGCGTCCCAGGGATGCAGATGAATAAATTGGGTTCGTTCCGCGCGGCGATTTCTGCGTTTTTGCTGTAAATAAACCAGTTAGCGGTTCGAATTGGGTTCGTTCGGTAATTCTTTGGTATTGGGCCGCAGGTGGCTGGCAGGGCGGGGACCGTTTGGAAATGTGGCGACGCGGCGGCGCGCCGCCACGGCGTTGTTCCGGCGGTGATCGAACAGGTTTTGGCTTCGTTCGGCGGGCCTGTTTTCGGCAGGTTCACTGCAAACAATGGAGTTAGCTGTCCGAGTTGGGTTCGTTTCGTCGTTTTTTTCGGGAATTCACTGTGAAACCCCTGTGGCGGCGCGCGCTGGTTGCCAAGGAATATTCAGTTGAGAAAGATCCGCCGGGCACGCCGCTCATGGCGACGCCACCCGAAAACGCCCTTATGACGGCGTGTCTCTAACTGAGCTGAGGCTAGCACGCCGGCGGAACGAACTCGTGGGACTGCATTCGCCAGCGGTTTTGTTTTCAGAGGATTAGGGTAATTCCGGGCCGCGTCACCCAAACCGCCTAATCGCCATGCACCGTATGGCGACGCATAGCAAGCGCCGAGCCGCTGTTTTCGTCTACTTCCAGAATCACCGAGTGCAGCTCCGGGGCGCCCTTGGCCGCCTCCATGCGTATGGGAAGACTGGTCAGGAAGCGCTGCAGGATCACGTCCTTCTTCACGCCGATCACCGATTCGTACGGGCCGGTCATGCCTACGTCGGTCTGGTAAGCTGTGCCCCCCGGCAGGATGCGCGTGTCCGCCGTCGGGATATGCGTGTGCGTCCCCACCACCGCCGATACCCGGCCATCCAAATACCAGCCCATGGCCATTTTTTCACTGGTGACCTCGGCATGGAAATCCACAAAACGTACTTTCACGGAGGGGTCGAGGCCGTTCAGAATCTGGTCCACTTTATGGAACGGACAATCGGTCTGCGGCATATAGGTGCGGCCTTGGAGGTTGATTACCGCGCACGGAATGCCCTGCGGGGTGCACGTGACAATCACGCCACTCCCGGGCGTTTCGGCCGGATAATTGGCGGGCCGCAGCAGTTTCGGCTGGCGTGGCAGGTACTCCAGGATGTCCTTCTTATCCCAAACATGGTTTCCGGACGTTAGCACATCCAGGCCCATGGCGAACAGATCTTCGGCGATGCCGGGAGTGAGGCCGAAACCGCCGGCCGCGTTTTCCGCGTTCGCGATGGCCAAGTCGATGCGGTTGGTTTCCTTGATGTCCTGCAGGTGGTCGGCGACGAGCTGCCGCCCTGGAGAGGCGAAGATGTCGCCGATAAAGAGGATGTTCATGGGTATAAGTCAAGGTAGCACGCGGGGTGGGGCGGGCTTAGCTCGCCGTGGCTGGTGGTTAGTGGCTGGTGGATGGTGGTTGTGCACACACCAGTGTGGCAGGAGTGCGGGGCGCCCGAGATGTTATTTCCGGCCCTGCTTCGCCGCAGACCCGACTTCCCGGCTGTTGGCCGTGGCCGGCTCCGGGCCGTAGTTCTCGCGCACAACCAGCGTTTGGTCCGAAAACAACGTGCGCGAGCCAGGAGAGCCGAAAACCTTGGGCACCGCTGTGACCGTGTATCCCGTAGGAGTTCCTGTGAGCGTGAACCTGTAGCCCTGTGTCCCGCCGGAACCCAGATCCTCTGAGATCAGATCCGCCGCCGCAGTGGCAGTTCCCCTGGTAGGCGGACCGAGTTCGGTCAGCGATGTGGCAAATCTGCCGAAGGTCGAACTGTACTTCATCTGCGCCGTATTGATGCGCTGAATCGCCTTAACGGCCGCTGTCTCCTGCGCGTACCTTCGCGCCATATTCAGTTTGGGCAAAGCCGCCGGGACGATGATGAGCGTGAACACCACAATGATTGTAAGAAATGCGATGAATGCACCCAACGCGAGTTGGCGGATCCCTCTGTGGCTCAACCGGCGCCTCCGCTCCTACTTCGTCTTGGCAGGCGAAAGCGCCTGCCCCACTTCCCGGCTGTTGACCGTAGCTGGCTCATGGCCGTAGTTCTCGCGGATGACCAGCGATTGATCCGAGAAAAATGTGCGCGAGCGGGGTGACCGGGAGGCGATGGGAACTGCGGTAACCGTGTAACCAGTTGGTATAGGTTTGAGCGTGAACCGGTAGCCCTGCTTCTCGCCGGATGCCAGATCCGGCGTGATCAAACCCGCTGCCGGACCTAGTTCGGTCAGCGATGTGGCGAATCGGCCGAACTGCGACTTGTACTGCACCTGCGCGGTGTTCAGCGTTTGAATCGCCTTGAGAGCCGCCGTCTCGGGGGCGTACCGCCAGGGCGCCCGATCAATCATTATCAATTTGGGAAACACGAACGCCGCAAGTGCGATCGCCGCCAGGATCGTGAAGATCGTCGAGATGCGCACGCGGCGCCTTCCCTGCTACTTCGTGTCGCCCGACTTGGCGGCCGACCCGACTTCCCGGCTGTTGACCGTGGCCGGCTCCTGGCCGTAGTTCTCGCGGACGACCAGCGTTTGATCCGAAAAGAACGTGCGCGAGCCGGTAGAGCCGAAAGACTTGGGCACCGCCGAAATCGAATATCCGGCTGGGGTTCCGGTGAGCGTGAACAGGTAGCCCTGCTTCTCGCCCGAAGCCAGATCCGACGAGATCAGATCCGCCGACGAAGCGTTGGCGTTGCCGCTGGTAGGCGGACCCAGTTCGGTCAGCGATGCGGCGAACCGGCCGAAGGTCGAATTGTACTGAACTTGCGCGGTGTTCAGGGTCTGAATCGCCTTGAGAGCGGCCGTCTCTTGCGCGTACCTGCGGGCGTTGTTCAGCTTGGGCAAAGCCACCGTGACGATGATGAGGATGATCGCGATAACGATCAACAGCTCAATTAACGAAAAACCTCTTCGCTGGCGATTGCGGGTCATTTGGGCGCATCTCCTGTCCTCTCCATTGTATGACGCTCCGGGCGCGCGCAGCGTGCAAATTGCGGCCGCCGGCGGTCAGGCCTACCGGTAGCCGGACTTCACCAGCCCATCGAGCGCCCGCAGCCGCCGCAGCAGTTCCGGAAGCAGATCCAGCCGCAACGCATTGGGGCCATCCGATAAAGCCCGCTCCGGCGCATCGTGTACTTCCACGAACAACCCGTCGATGCCCACCGCCACGGCGGCGCGCGCCAGCGGCTCGATGAACTGGGGCTGGCCGCCGGAAGCCGCGCCCCCTCCGCTCGGCAACTGCACGCTGTGGGTGGCGTCGAAAATCACGGGCCAGCCCAGGTCGCGCATGATCTTCAGCCCGCGCATGTCCACCACCAGGTTGTGATAGCCGAACGAGGAGCCGCGCTCGGTCAGCAGCACGTGGGTGTTGCCGGTTGAAGCGACTTTTTCGGCGGCGCGCGCCATATCCTGGGGCGCCACGAACTGGCCTTTCTTGATGTTCACGATGCGGCCGGTGCGCCCGGCGGCGACCAGGAGGTCCGTCTGGCGGCACAAAAAGGCGGGGATTTGCAGGATATCCGCCACCAACGCTACCGGCTCGGCCTGGGCTGGTTCGTGGACGTCGGTCAGGATGGTGTGGCCTGCCCGCTTGACGCCGGCCAGTATGCGCAGGCCCTCCGCCAGGCCCGGGCCGCGATATCCGCCGACGCTGGTGCGGTTGGCTTTGTCGAAGGACGCCTTGAAGACAAACGGCCCGGCGATCTCGCCGATGGCGTGGGCCATGCGATGGACGTGCTCTTCGCTTTCGATCACGCAAGGTCCGGCGATCAGAACGAATGGCTGGTTGCCGCCGAAATGGGAGAAGTCGATCATGATTGGAGCGCAACGGCTTCCGCCGTTTCATGCTACCAGTGTGGCGGAGGGCGCATCAAGCGACTACATTTTGCCGGAATGAACGTGGCATAATGTAGGGGAGGAGACTAATGTCCGCACTGCACCAGCAAGTCGGCGAGTGGCTGGGGGTCGATCCCCCCGAAAACGAGCAGGACTTAGCTGACATTGTGGAGCGCCGGCTCGCGGCGTCGTGTATCAATCGGTTGCTGGCGCTGGGAATCACGCGCGGCGAGGTGGATGGGCTGGTGATCCCACTGCGGACTTTGCAGCATCGCCGTTCGCGCCGCGAGAAGCTGACCGTGGACGAGTCTGATCGCGTTTTGAGGGTGATGCGCGCGCTATCCCAGACCGAAGAGGTGTACGAATCGCGCGCGCGGGCGCTCGAATGGCTCCGCCGGCCGAACCCGCGCCTCGGAGGACGCGCTCCATTGGGACTGCTGAAAACCACCGCCGGCAGCCGCGTGGTGGAGGAGTTGCTCGTCCAAATCGATGAAGGCATGTTCGTCTGATGCTGCTTTGGCGCATCAGCCGCCACCGTGATTTGAGCGGCACTGGCGGGCTACGCGCGGCGGGCCGCTGGCATCGGCGCGGCTTTCCGATTGTCTATTTGGCGGAGACTCCCGCCGGAGCGTTGCTGGAAACCTGCGTACACACCAGCGCGAACGATGTGCCTCTCCGCTACACCCTGCTGCGGGTGAGAGTGGAGGAACGCGTCTCAGTGGAACATCTGCAACCGAGCGCCCTGGGCCGGGATTGGACCCGGCGCGCGGAAGCCACGCGCGAAATTGGTTCGGCTTGGCTGCGCTCCTCGCGCTCGGCTCTGTTGCGGGTTCCCAGCGCGCTGGCGCCCGACACGTTCAACGTCCTCCTCAATCCGCTGCATCCCGACGCCGCGCATGTTCGGGTCGAATCCGCCTACGAATACCCTTTCGATCCCAGAATGAAGAAGTGAAGGCTCGGAGGGTGCACGGTTAGCACTACGTATGTTACAAAATGAGGGCAGCCGATCCTGGCTGTCGCCGGCTTTCAGCCGGCGGGGCGAGCGACGCTCGCCTTGGCAGGCGAAACCGCCTGCCCCACCCCACGGCGCTTTTTCGTGGACGAAGTAACTTCGGGGCGGATGTTTGCTATCTTTTTCTTTGACGATAGCGGCTCTGAGCATCTCACGGAAGGATAATGCCCACCCAATGACGCTGGCCAAAGCAAGGAGCATGCCGGCCGTACACGCGTGGCTGGCGTCTCCGGCGATTTGGTCTGCGTCTTCCGCCTTGCTCGCTGCATTCGTGGCAGCCTGCATTACGGCGCCGCTGGCGGTCGCTCAAGCGCCGGCTTCCCCAGCAGCTGTTTCTCCCGTCTCCACGACAGCGCTTCGTCCCCGAGCGACGAAGGTAAACCCGAAAGACGGTTTAACCTACGTCATGATCCCGCCCGGGCGGTTTATCATGGGCTGTTCACCAGGGGACCTCGAGTGCTTTGACGAAGAGAAACAGGTCCACGAAGTAACGATAGCCTTGCCCTTCTGGATGGGCCGGACGGACGTGACGCAGGAGGCCTACCAGCGCGTGATCGGGGGGAATCCGAGTCATTTTAAGGGCACAAACTTGCCGGTGGATTCGGTGAGCTGGTCTGAAGCCCAAGCATACTGCCAAGCCGTGGGGGCGCGCCTCCCGACGGAGGCGGAGTGGGAGTATGCGGCCCGCGGAGGCGATCCATCCAGCAGGTACGGCCCGTTGGAAGAGATCGCATGGTACAGCGGCAATAGCCGAGGTAAGACCCACGCGGTGGCGCAGAAGAAGGCGAATGTATTCGGGCTGTACGATATGCTCGGAAACGTGTGGCAATGGACCGCGGATTGGTACGGGGCTTACGCACCTGCGCCGGCGAGCGATCCGACAGGGCCCGGCGGCGGAGCCGGGCGCACGGTACGCGGTGGGTCTTGGGGCGACACTGCGAGATTTCAGCGTGAATCGGAGCGTGAAGGGGTCTTACCCGGCAACCGTTATCATGTGATCGGGTTCCGGTGTGTGAGTGCGGTTGGCTTTGTTCCCGAAGACCGGACTCTCTCGGCGCGCGGCGGCAGCCAGTCGGTCGACGTTATATTTCCAACTGCCGCTCGATGGACGGCTTCGAGCGACGCGGACTGGATTAGGTTCATCGAGCCAACGTCGGGAGTTGGCAACGGGACCCTGCACTTTCAAGTTGCGCCCAACAAAGGGCCCGGCCGCACTGCAACCATTGCGATTGCCGACTCTGCCTTCACCGTGCAGCAGGAAGCGGATTCGGTCCCAGGGTTGAGTTTCGTCGGTTCCCTGCCCCACATCGCGGCGGGGCAGGATTGGAAGACGACGTTCACGCTGATCGACAAGGATAAGGCGCCGGCTCTGGTCCGCCTGAGTCTGCTCGGGGACTCCGGCAGTCCGCTCGAATTACCTCTCGCCTTTCCGCAGCAGGGTCCAGGCCGGGCGCTCATCGGAGATTCGCTGGACCGGACGTTATCCGCCAATGCTTCTCTGATTATCGACACCGCAGGTACGCAAACCGGGCCGCTGCGGATGGGATCGGCGCAACTGGCCGCCACTGGTTCGGTGGACGGGTTCGCGATCCTGCATCTAGTTTCCGGAGGGCAGGAGACCATAGCGCCGCTGGAGACAGGCAATGCGGGGTCCTATCTACTGGCCTTCGACAACACCGGCGGAGTGAGCCTGAGCGTGGCCGTCGCCAACACGTCGGCGCAGGCGACTAACGTTGGGGTAGTCATTCGCGACGATACCGGGGCGCCGATTGGAAACGGCTCCCTCGCCCTGGAGAGCGGCGGCCATACTGCGTTCCTCTTAGCAGCCGCGTACCCGGTCACCGCGAACAAGCGGGGCACCATCGAGTTCGACACCGGGCAAGGCGGCCGGATTGGTGTGCTGGGCGTCCGAACCGCGCCGCTGGGGACGGGCAGCACGTTCGCCACCGTTCCAGCTCTTGCCGATATTGGAACCGGCGGCGGCTACATTCCGCACTTCGCTACAGGAAACGGCTGGCAAACCACATTCGTGCTGGTCAACGCAGGTAAGAGCGCAGCCGAAGCCAGCCTGGCCTTCTTCGACGATAGCGGGAGTCCGCTGCCGCTGCCAATCGAGTTTCCGCAGTCGGGCCGGGGCGACGCCGCTGTGGTTTCGTCGGTCAAGCAAACTCTGGTGGCAGGATCGACTCTGCTGGTGCGTAGCGCGGCGCCGCCAACGAATCCGGCGCCCACGATTGGTTCCGCGCAGGTCTCGACCGATGGCAATGTCGGAGGGTTTGAGATCTTGCGTCACAATCCGAGCGGCCAGGAAGCGGTGGTGCCGATCGAGAGCCGCAACGCCAATGCCTACCTGCTCGCGTTCGACCATAGCGGCGGGACCACTACGGGTGTCGCGATTAACAGCATCTCCACGCACCCGGTGAGTATTCCGGTGGTGGTTCGCGACGAGACAGGCGCGCAAATCGCAACCGACACGATTTCCCTGGTGGCGAATGGGCATCTTGCGTTCGGGGCGGTGGACAAATATCCGGCCACTGCGAACCTCCGCGGTACTATCGAGTTCGATACGCCCGCCGGCGCTCAGATCGGCGTGCTGGGCATCCGCACTCTCGCCGGGCACACGTTTACTGCGTTGCCGGTGTTGGTGAGGTAGGGGGCGTAACCAACGGCAACGGGCATTCAATGGCGGTAATTTCGGAGACTTTCGTCCTACTGGGCATGGAGTATTTGGCTAGAGAATCGACGGCGATGAGGTGATATTGTTATGGGTCGGCGACGAATCCACCCAAGACGCGGACGTAGCACGCGCCAAGGAACACTGGAAAGACTACAAACAGCGAAATCGCTGATGGGAAGAGCGGAGATAAAAAGGCCCGCGGAAGACGAACGAGATGAACTCGTCGCCAGGTTAAGGAACCCGCAATACTGCTCTAAATATCTCTCCGCCGCCTTTCGCGACTCTGCCGGGACTTTTCTCATGGCGCTGCGCAATGTCGCGGCGCGCCGAAAGGCATGAGCAAGCTTGCCGCGGAAGCGGGAGTCAATCGCGAAAATCTTTATCGCATGCTTTCCGGGCGGGAGCAGCCGCGCCGCCCGACCGATCCGCCCGCGCGGCGTGAAGACGCGCACGTCCGGAAAGCCGGTACTACGGGAGTGGGTGGGTCAGGCTGGCGTGATGTATTCGGCGATCGTGCTGGGCTCGGGGATCGGGTCTCCGTCTTCCCGCATGCCGGCAAGATGCATCCGGATGGCGCCGCGCATCAGCTCGGCAGTCTCCTCCTTTGTGGCGCCAGCCGCGACGCATCCTGGAAGGTCCGGAACGTACGCGCTGTAGCCAGTCCCGGTCTTTTCGAAGAGGACGGCGTATCTCATTTTTTCAACCCCGCTTGTCTCAAAATACTATTTCGCGTCTTCGGGTCCAGATCCATCGAGGGATGGCCCGCAACCGTGACGCGCCCCTTTTTGGTTGGGTGTTTAAACTGGCGATGGCTGCCCTCGAAACTGCTCGGTCGAGGTTATACGCGAATCCAGCGTCATCGAGAATGTTCTGCTTTGTGTCCAGGGTTTTCAATGCAACCGACCTCTCGCACTCGCGATTGTAGCCAATTCCTGTTAGCCGCCCGCGGTTGAAGCCCTGGCAGGCTGAATGCCTGCCCCACCGAAATACTCCGCTTCAGCCTGCCGCGCCAGTGGCGCCAGCCGCTGCCGCCGGTAGCAATACGCCGCGCCGATGAAAGCCTTGAACAGCGGATGCGGCTCCAGTGGCTTCGACTTGAACTCCGGATGGAACTGGCAGCCCAACATCCAGGGATGCTCGGGAATTTCGCAAATCTCGACGTAGGTCTGGTCGGGCGTCTCACCGGTGATGCGCAATCCGCAAGCCGTGAGACGCTCCTCGTATTCGCGGTTGAATTCGTAGCGATGCCGGTGCCGTTCGCTGATATCGCGCGAGCCGTAGGCCTTTTGCGCGAAGCTGCCCTCGGCCAGGTGGCACGGCCAGGCTCCCAGCCGCATGGTGCCGCCCAGCTCGTCGATGCCCTTCAATTCGCGCAGCTTGAAGATCACCCGGTGCGGCGTGCCCGGATTGAACTCGGTGGAATCGGCCTGCTCCAGGCCGCAGATGTTGCGCGCGTACTCGATCACCATGGTTTGCATGCCGAGGCAGATGCCGAAGTATGGAACCTGATTTTCGCGGGCGTAGCGGATGGCGTTCACCATGCCGTCGATGCCGCGCTTGCCGAACCCGCCCGGCACCAGGATGCCGTCGTAGCCCTCCAACTGCCGTTCCCAGTCCGGCCCGTTGACCCCTTCGGCCTCAATCCAGTTGATGCCCACCTTGAGCTGATGCGCCAGCCCGCCGTGCAGCAGGGCCTCTTTGAGGCTCTTGTAGGAATCCTCGTACTCGACGTATTTGCCCACCAGTCCGATGGAAACTTCGTCGACGGGATGATGCATACGATCGAGCATGCCTGTCCAGCGGCTGAGGTCGCGCGGCCCGGCTTCCAGCTTGAGCAGCCGCACCACCATCTCGTCCACTCCTTCGTCCGCAAACACCAGCGGGACCTCGTAGACCGACCCGACATCCCGGGCGGTGACCACCGCGCGCACGTCTACGTCGCAGAACAGGGCGATCTTGTCCTTCATGTCGGAAGCAATGGAGCGTTCGCAGCGGCAGAGCAGGATGTCCGGCTGGATACCGATGGCGCGCAGCTCCTTCACGCTGTGCTGGGTGGGTTTGGTCTTGAGTTCCTGGGCGGCGGCGATCCAGGGCACCAGAGTCACATGCACGAAGACGCAATTGTCGCGCCCCTGCTCGTGGCGCATCTGGCGTATGGCTTCCAGGAACGGCAAGGATTCGATATCGCCGACGGTGCCCCCGATTTCCACGATGACCACGTCCACATCGGTCGCGACTTTGCGCATGGCGGCTTTGATCTCGTTGGTCACGTGCGGGATCACCTGCACCGTCTTGCCCAGGTAATCGCCGCGCCGCTCGCGGGCGATGATCTGCTCGTAGATACGGCCCGATGTCAGATTGTTCGCCTGGGTGAGCTTGGCGTGCGTGAAGCGCTCGTAGTGCCCCAGGTCCAGGTCGGTTTCGGCGCCATCATCGGTGACGAAAACCTCGCCGTGCTGGAAGGGGCTCATGGTGCCGGGGTCCACATTGAGATACGGGTCGAATTTCTGCAGAGTCACCCGTAGCCCGCGACTTTCCAAAAGGCATCCGATGGAGGCCGCCGCGATTCCCTTCCCTAGCGACGACACCACGCCGCCCGTCACAAATACGTACTTAGCGCTTGTCATGAACTAACCTCGCGGTTGAATTGTGGCGCACGCCGCGCGTGCCGTAGCGAACTGCGGTTCGCCCGCTTTGATGCTGGGGGAGGTTACTGGGAATCTTGGCAGGCGGAAGCGCCTGCCCCACCCCGATTTGGGGCAGGGGGAGGTTACTGGTTTTGGGAATTTTGGCAGGCGGAAGCGCCTGCCCCACCCCGTTTTGATGCTGGGGGAGGTTACTGGAAATATTGGCAGGCAGAAGCGCCTGCCCCACCACGGCTTTACCCATAAGGTTTCGCAAACTGTATCGAAGTCTCGTAGAGCCTCGATACTCTCTCCAGATCTTCCGGCGTATCCACGCCCAGCGATTCGTACTCGGTTTCGACCACCCTGATGGAGTGGCCATTCTCCAGGGCGCGCAACTGCTCGAGCCGCTCGGCGCGTTCCAGCGGCCCAACCGGCAAATCGGAATAGCCCAGCAGGAAGTCCCGGCGGTAGATGTATAAGCCGATATGCTTGTAATGCGCCACCGGAGGCGCTTCGGAATCGCCTCCGCGCACGAAGGGAATCGTGGACCGCGAAAAATAGATGGCGTTGCCGAACCGGTCGGTCACCACCTTCACCACGTTGGGATCGCCGATCTCGCGCGCATCCTCGATGCGCTTCTTGAGCGTGCCCATCTGGATGGAAGGATCGTGCAGAAGCGGCAGGATGGCGGCGTCGATCGCGGTGGGATCGATCAGTGGTTCGTCGCCCTGAATGTTGACGACCAGTTCGGCGGTGTCCGCGGAAGCCGCCTCCGCCACACGGTCCGTGCCCGAGAGGTGGTCGGCGCGCGTCATCCGCACGGGCGCCCCAAACGCGCGGGCGGCGTCTGCTATGCGTTTGTCGTCGGTGGCAACGACGATGCTACTCAGGTAGCGGGCCTGGGCGGCCCGTTCGAAAACGTGCTCCAGCATACTCTTGGAACCGATTCGAGCGAGAGCTTTGCCTGGGAAACGGGAGGACGCGAAGCGCGCAGGAATAACGCCCAAAATTTTACGGGGCACAGGAGATTCTAACACAAAATTGCTGTGATACACTTATTGGAAGGGAAAGGCTGGGAAGCTGTGAAAGGGCCGCGATTTCGCCGCATGCTCCTGCTGGCAAGCGCCGTTTCCCTGCTCCTGACTCCCCTGGCCTGGGGAGGAGACAAGGCCGACGGCGATCAGCAGGTTGCCATCGTGCCGCGCGCGAAGCCGGTGACGCCCAGCGAAGCATTGCCACGCAGCAATATTCGCGTGGATACGACGCTGGTGTTGATCCCGGTCACCGTCACGGATCCGCTGAACCGGTTCGTGACCGGGCTCGAGAAAGACAATTTCCGAGTCTTCGAGGATAAAGCCGAGCAGAACGTGGTGCAGTTTTCCAGCGAAGATGCGCCCTTGTCGGTCGGCGTCGTTTTCGATTGCAGCGGCAGCATGGGGAGCAAACTGGAAAAATCGCGCGAGGCAGTAGCTCAGTTTTTCAAGACGGCCAACCCCGAGGACGAGTTCTTTCTGGTCGAGTTCAGCGATCGCGCCGATCTGGTGGTGAAACTCACCACGAACCTGGAGGAGATCCAGAACCGGCTGACTTTTACCCAGTCCAAGGGCAAGACGGCGCTGCTGGATGGCGTGTACCTGGCGCTGCACCATATTAAGAAGGCCAAGAACGCCCGCAAGGCCATCCTGATCATCTCGGATGGGGGGGACAACAACAGCCGGTACACGGAAAGCGAAATTAAGAAACTCGTGCAAGAGGCGGACGTCCAAATCTATGCGATCGGAATTTTTGAGCCGATGTCCAGCCGGGGCCGCACCGCGGAAGAGCTGGCTGGCCCCACCCTGTTGAGCGAGATCGCCGAACAAACCGGCGGAAGGCACTTCCCGGTGGAGAACCTCAACGAGCTCCCGGATATCGCGGCGAAGATCGGCATCGAGTTGCGGAATCAGTACATTATCGGCTACTCTCCTAAGAACCAGGAACGTAATGGCAAATACAGAAGGGTCCAGGTCAAGCTCGTGCAACCGCGCGGGCTGCCTCCTCTCCGGGCTTTCTGGAGAATGGGCTATTATGCGCCCACCCAATAAGAAAACTCCGATCCTTGTGGTTTGCGCTGTCGCAGCGCTCTGCACCGGTGGCGGTCTGAGGGCGGCTGACAAGCCCGATCAAACCGCGACTTTCCGCGCCGACACGCGGCTGGTGGTCTTGCCCGTCACCGTGGTGGATAAGACCGGTCACCTGGTCACCAACCTGGCCGAGACCGCCTTCCAGGTTTTTGAAAACGGCGTGGCCCAGCAAATCAAGGTCTTCAAGCGCGAAGACATCCCGGTGTCCATGGGGCTGATCGTCGACAACAGCGGCAGCATGCGCGACAAACGGGCTAAAGTCGAGGCGGCCGCGCTGGCCCTGGTGAAGGAATCCAACCCGCAGGACGAAGTCTTCATCGTCAACTTCAACGACGAGGCTTTCCTGGACAAGGATTTCACCAACAACCTAAAAGACCTGGAGGAAGGCTTGGCGCGCATCGATTCCCGCGGCGGCACGGCCATGCGCGACGCCATCCGCATGTCCATCGACCACCTGAAGGAAAAGGCCAAGAAAGATAAGAAGGTGCTGGTGGTGGTTACCGACGGCAACGACAACAGCAGCCTCATCAGCCTGGAGAACCTGGTGAAAGCTTCGCAGGACAGCGGCGTCCTGATCTACGCCGTGGGTCTGCTGAGCGAAGAAGAGCGCCGCGAAGCCAAGCGCTGCAAGCGGGCTCTGGAGGCCCTGGCGGAGGCCACCGGCGGCGAATCCTACTTCCCCAAGGAAACGGCGGAAGTGGACCGCGTCGCACACCAGGTGGCGCACGATATACGGAACCAGTACACCATCGGTTATTCTCCGACGAACGTCGCCCTGGACGGCTCCTTCCGGCAAGTCAAGGTAACCGCCAACGCCCCCAATCACCCCACCGTGCGGACGCGTTCCGGTTACTACGCCACGCCCGATGGCGTCAAAGGCGCCGCGTCCGCCCGAAACGCCGGCTCCAATTAATGTTGCGGGTGCTCTGGCAGCTTACCCGCGGATACCGGATGAGCCCGTGGCGCAGCCCCTACCTCCGCTGGCGCATGGAAACCTACTGGGGTTTGCACGCCGACCAGATCGGCTTCGCCGATTTCTGGCTCTTTGTATGGCAGCGGCGCGCGGACTTGTGGCGCTATCTGCGGTGGGCCGGGCGTCGGGGAGCGTTGCGCCTGGAGCGCAGGTCTGCTTACGCGCGTGCGGTTCTGGCTGACGGAACTTCCTCCGCCGCGAGCCATGGATAGGCCAGTCCAGCTAGGGCGCCCCCCACAATCGGCACTACCCAGAACAGCCAGAGCTGTTGCAGCGCCCAGCCGCCCACAATCACCGCAGGGCCGGTGCTGCGCGCCGGATTCACCGACAGGTTCGTCACCGGGATGCCAATCAGGTGGATGAGCGTCAGGCCCAGGCCGATGGCGATAGGCGCGAAACCAGCGGGAGCGCGCTTGTCCGTGGCGCCCAGAATGATCATCAGAAACATAAAGGTGAGCACGCCTTCAGCGAGAATAGCCGATTCCATCGAGTAGCCGCCCGGGGAGTGCTCGCCGAATCCGTTCGCCGCGAAACCGCCCGCCTCGAATCCCGGCTTGCCGCTGGCGATCCCGTACAGAACGCCTCCCGCCACCATGGCGCCGAGCACCTGCACCACGATATAACCGAGCACGTTGCTCCAGGGGAACCGCTTGGCCACTGCCAGCCCTATGGTAATTGCCGGATTTAAGTGGCATCCGGAAATGTGACCGATGGCAAAACACATGGTCATCACGGTCAGGCCGAATGCCAGCGCCACACCCACGAACCCGATCCCGAACTGCGGGAATGCGGCCGCCAGGACGGCGGCGCCGCAGCCGCCAAATACCAGCCAGAACGTGCCAAGAAATTCGGCACTCAAACGCTTCTGAATAGACATCTGTTTGCCTCCGCGGCCCATGATCGCACAGAATGGGCCGGGATGCCGCCGAAATTTTTGCGATGGGCCGGGAGGATGTTCCCTCTCGGCTTGGCACGGCGGTTGGCAGGCGAAAGCGCCCGGCCCACAAAGGTGTAACATAGGAAATCAGCCGCATCGGCGGCAAGGGAGGAGCACCATGAGTCCCGTAGAAACCATGGAAAGCGAAGGCAACACGATGCAACAGGTGACACCGGAGGAATCGAAACCCCGCGCGGCAGCCGAGCCGGCGGGCGCCGGCAATGTGGAGAAAATCCGCGACATCCTCTTTGGACCGCAAATGCGTGATTATGAGCATCGCTTTGCGCGCCTGGAAGAAACCCTCATGAAAGAGTCCGCGGATCTGCGCGAGAGCACCAGAAAGCGCTTCGATGCGCTCGAAACATATATACGCAAGGAATTCGAAGCGCTGGAGAGCCGGCTCAAGTCCGAGCGCGACGAGCGCGGCAACTTGGGCGACGTGCTGGTGAAAAGGATCGGGGAACTGCACGATCAGACCTCCGCGGCGCAGCGCGATTTGCGCGGCGCGATTCTCGAACAGTCCAAGGATCTGCGCGAAGAGATGGAACGGCGGCACCTGGAGATGTCCGCCACGCTCGAAAGGCGGTTCCAGGAGCTCCGCAAGGACAAGACCGATCGCGCCGCTCTGGCCGCGCTGTTCAACGAAGTCGCCCTGCGGCTGAACGACGAGTTCCACGTTCCCGGCATGGACGCCTGAGCCTCGGGCGGCTGCCCGCCATCGCATGCCAGATGAACTCAAAGGGAACGGGCACGCCTCGGCGAACGCCTTCGCCGAACTGCGGAGCCTGCTGGTCGGTCCGGAGCGGGAAGAGCTCGACGACATCCGGCAGAGGCTGGACGACCCTGCCCGGGTGCTCAAGGACCTGAGCCGGGTCCTGCCAGAAGCCATCCACCTGCGCAGCAGCGACCACAAGCTGCGCCTGGCGCTGCACCCCATCATCGAGGAAAGCATACGGGTCTCCGTACAGCGCGATCCGCGCATGCTAGCCGACGCGTTGCATCCGGTTATCGGCAAGGCGGTGCGGAAGGCCGTAGCTTCGGCTCTCGAAGGCATGCTTCTTTCGCTCAACCAGATGGTCGAGCAGAGTGTCTCGCTGCGCAGCATGAAATGGCGCCTGGAAGCCTGGCGCACCGGCAAATCGTTCGGCGAGATCCTGCTGCTGCGCAGCCTGCTGTATCGCGTCGAGCAGGTGTTCCTGATCCATCGCAAGACCGGATTGCCGCTCTTGCACCGGGAGGCGTCCGCTGTAGTAGCCAAGGATGCGGACGTGATCTCGGGCATGCTGACGGCCATTCAGGACTTCGTGCGGGATTCCTTCGACGCGGAGGAGGGCGACGAGTGGGAAACGGTTCAGATGAGCGGATTCAGCTTCTGGATCCAGCATGCACCGCAAGCCAGCCTGGCGGGAGTAGTGCGCGGCGCCGCTCCCAAAGAGCTGCGCTCCCGCTTCCAGGAAAACCTGGAGCGCATCTGCCTGGAACGCGCCGCCGATCTGGAGCGCTTCGACGGGGACGCCACGCCGTTTCTGCCTTGCCGGCCCTACCTGGACGCGTGCCTGCTCGGGCAGGCTCCGGCGAAGCCGCGCCGCTCCATTCTGGTGTGGCTGCTGCCGGCGCTGGCGATACTCGCCCTGGGAGCTTGGCTGTTCACTGTGATCCGCGGCCACCAGCGCTGGGAAAACTATGTTCATAACCTGAGCCAGCAGCCCGGAATCGTCGTGACTTCTGCCGAAAAACGCGGCGGGCAATATCTGATTTCGGGGCTGCGCGATCCAGAAGAGAAAGATTCCGCGAAGCTGCTTGCGGATAGCGGCGTTCCCGCGGGCAAGGTGCGTTTCGACTGGCAGCCCTATCTTTCTCTCGATCCGAAGTTCGCCGTAGCCCGCGAATCGGCGGCGCGCAAGACGGCGCTGCAACGCCAGGCCTTGTACTTTGCCAACAACCTGTCGCGGATCACGCCGGAGCAACTGAACGCGATCGGGAATGTGGCCGCCGAAATGCGCGCTCTTCTCCGCCAGGCGGATGCCGACCACAAACGCGTCGGCATCGAAATCCTGGGCCACACCGACGATTCAGGCTCCGAGCAGCGCAACACCATGCTGGGGCAGGAGCGCGCCCAGCAGGTTCTGATTGCGCTGGCCGCCGATGGCGTACCGTCCGAGCGGCTCACCGCGCGGGGCGTCGCCACATCCGAACCGCTGCACCCGGGTACGTCCGAGCCGGATCGCGCGGTCAACCGCAGCGTTACATTCCGGATCACAGGTCTCCCTTGATGCCTGAAAACGAGATAAAGAAGAAAGTGTGCATGGTTGGTTCCTTCGGCGTAGGAAAGACCAGCCTAGTGCGGCGGTACGTAGAGGGTATCTTCGACGAGCACTACCTGACCACCATCGGAGCCAAAGTCGACAAGAAGCCGATGCTGGTGGATGGCCGGCCCCTCACCCTGGTTCTGTGGGACCTCGAGGGAAAGGACGAGCGGACGCAACTCCGCAAATCGCACCTCGGCGGCGCCGCGGGCTTCATTCTGGTCGCGGATGGCTCTCGCGCGCGCACGCTCGACATAGCCATCGACCTCCATCAGCAGGTCACCTATGAGACGGGGCCCGTTCCATTCATTCTGGCGTTGAATAAAGCGGATTTGACGCGGCAGTGGGAGATCCGGGACCCTGCCATTGAACCCTTGCGAAGCAAGGGCTGGACTTACTTCTTCACCAGCGCCAAAAATGGCAGATGCGTGGAAGAGATGTTTTTGAGTCTGGCAAAGAAGATGCTTAAGCCGAAAGAATGAACGAACGATTTATTACACCGGAAGCCTTAAACGCCCTGGATATAGTGGCGCTGGAGCGCAATGACGACGGCTCCTTCGCCGCTGTGGGACGGCCGCCGGAATGGTTCCGTCTCATCTTCCCGGACGACGACTTCAAGAACTCCAGTCCGTTTCTGGAGGACTTTCTGACCGGCATCGCGGAGGTTGGTTACCTGGCGGCTTCGACCGGCAGCCGTGCCGCGGCCAAGCAATACTCGGGCGTCTGGACGCAACGCGATACGGCGGGCGCCGAACGCGGCCTGGAAGCCTGGGCCATACATATTGGCGGCCGCCTGGTGCTGCTGGTGCACCTGTTGGGGGAGGAGTTCGAAATCCGCCGGGCGGCCGTGCAGCAAGCCCATGAAACCAGCCTCTCTTTCGAGCGTTTGGGCCAATTCACCAGCGGCCTGGCCGACTCCAAGTTGCAGCTCGAGTTGCGCAACCGCGAAGTGGAGCGCCTCAACCAGCTCAAGAGCGAGTTTCTGGCCAGCATGAGCCACGAGCTGCGCACGCCGCTGAACGCTATCCTGGGCTTTTCCAGCCTGCTGCTGGAACAGAGCGCCGGGCCACTGAATACCGAACAGCAGAGCTACGTGACGCATGTGATGCGCGCATCCCGTCATCTGCTGGAGCTGATCAACGATATCCTGGACCTGTCGAAGATCGAGGCTGGACGCATCGAACTGGCGCCCGAAGCTTTCCCGCTCCAGGAAGCTTTGGACGAAGTGCTGTCGACGATCCAGCCGCTGGCGCGGGATAAAAACATTCGCCTCGCAACTGGCGATTGCGCCGGACGCCAGGTGTTCGCGGATCGCCTGCGCTTCAAACAGATCCTTTACAACCTTCTGAGTAACGCCATCAAGTTCACGCCGGAAAAAGGCAACGTCCGCCTGGATGCCTCGGTCAAGGACGACCAGTTGACGATTGCGGTCACCGACACCGGCATCGGCATTCCGCGCGATGAACAAGACGCTATTTTCGAGAAGTTCCACCAGGTGGGCGGCGGCACCAAAGGCATCCGGGAAGGTACCGGGCTGGGCCTCTCCATCACCAAGCGGCTGGTGGAGCAGCATGGCGGCGAAATACGGGTCTACAGTGAGCCGGGGCTCGGCAGCCGCTTCGTCTTCACGCTTCCCCGCCAGTCCGCGAAACACATCGCGCCGGCCGCGGAAAGCCGCGCGAAGGGTTCGCAGGCCGCCTCGGCATCCCAGGGGCCGCGCCGGCGCATAGCCGTAGTGGAGGACAATTCCTCAAACCGGGCTTTGTTCGAGGCCATGCTGAAGCCGTTCTATCAGGTTGTGTCGTACCCGAACGGCGTGGATGCGCTGGCCGCTTTCCACCACGAACGGCCGGATCTGGTGCTGCTGGATATCGCTCTGCCGGCCATGAACGGAATGGAGGTGCTGCGGCGGATGCGGGCCGACCCATCTTTGCGACCTATTCCGGTGATCGCGGTTTCGGCCCACGCCATGTCCGGATATCGAGATAAACTGTTGGCCGACGGTTTCAACGAATATATCGCTAAGCCCGTAACGGACCGCGCGGTGCTGTTACGGGCCATCGAGCCCCTGTTGCCTGGCGCTCCGCGTACAGATAAAGCCGCATCATGAAACAACGCGTGGGATGGCCCCCCGGTCCGCGCTGGTCCCTCCTGGCCCGCTCTTCGAAACCTAGCAAGCCGACGGGGGCGTCGGCTGCGGACCCGGGGGTCCGCCCCACGCTCGGGGAAGACCACTCCCTCACGGTCGTGGCTCCGATTGACGCCGGACTTGAGCACCCGCTATGAGCGCCGCGAACCTGTACCGGCCGGCGCTGGTGGCCATCGACGACGATCCACAGTCGCTGGCGCTCGTCAGCGCGGCCCTCAAGCGGTATGACATCGAAATTCTCACCGCGGAAGATCCCGTGGCTGGACTGGAAATCGTACGCCGCCGCCGTCCCCAGATGGTGCTGGTGGACCTAATGATGCCCGGCATGTCCGGCATGGAAGTGCTGGAGCGGATTGTGGAGGCCGATCCCGCCATTGACGTGATTCTGATGACCGCCCATTACTCCACCGAATCCGCGGTCGAGGCCATCCAAAAGGGCGCCTGCGATTATCTGAACAAGCCGGTCTCTCTGGACCGCCTGCGCGAGCGTGTGGAGCGCGTGCTGGCGGAGGTGGAGCGGCGCCGGAAGGCCGGCCGTCTCGACGCGGAGCTTCTGGACGCCTGCCGGTTCGAAGGCATCATCGGCCGGAGTCCGCTGATGCTCGAAGCCTTCGCGCGCATCAGCCGCGTGGCGCCGCATTTCCGCACGGCGCTGGTGACGGGCGCGACCGGCGCCGGCAAGGAACTGGTAGCCCGCGCGCTGCACCACCTCAGCCCGGTATCGGCCGGTCCGTTCACGGTGTGCAACTGCGCGGCGATCCCGGAAAGCCTGGTGGAAAGCGAGCTTTTCGGCCACACGCGGGGCTCGTTCACGGGGGCCACGCAGGACCAGGCCGGGATGTTCGAGCATGCCCACGGCGGGGTGCTGTTTCTGGACGAGATCGGCGAATTGCCGTTGCCCGCGCAAGCCAAGCTGCTGCGTGCGGTGCAGAACCAGGAAATCCAGAGAGTCGGCTCTCCGGCCCTGCGGAAGGTCAATGTGCGGATCGTCGCCGCCACCAATCGCGATCTGCGCTCTCTGGCTGAAGAAAAACTTTTTCGCGAGGATTTGTTCTTCCGCCTCTCCATGGTGGAGATCAAGCTGCCCGCGCTGGCCGAGCGCAAGGAAGACTTGCCGCTGCTGCTGCGCCACTTTATCGATCACTTCTGCGGTTTATACGGCAAGTCCATCGAGGGGCTCACGCGCCGCGCCGAAGCCGTGCTGGCGCGTTACTCCTGGCCGGGCAATGTGCGCGAGCTGGAAAACACAATCGGCTATGCCTGTATGATGGCCGAGTCCGGGCGGATCGATGTGGCGGATCTGCCGGACAACTTCCAGCGCGAGTTTCCGGCGGATGCCGCGGGCCTCGAATTGGTATCCGTGGACGAGATCCAACGTATTCATGCGCGGCGGGTGGTGGATTATTATGGTGGGGATAAGCTGCGCGCGGCCGAAGTGCTGGGCGTCAGCCGGGCGACGTTGTATCGCCTGCTCGGTCCTCGCGCTGAGACTACGTCGGCGGGCGAGTCTCAATCTTGAGATGGGTTGGCAGGCGAGACCGCCTGCCCCACCACGGAGAATCAAATGCCATCGACTTGGCATTACGGGTGCAATACCTGAACGCACCAATTTAAGGAGAATTACAAGTGATTAAAGAATTCAAGGAATTCATCATGCGCGGCAACGTCCTGGACCTTGCCGTCGCGGTGATCATCGGTGCGGCGTTCGGCAAGATCATCTCGTCGTTGGTCAACGACATTCTGATGCCGCCGATCGGCCTACTGTTAGGGAAAGTGGACTTCAGCGGCTTGTTCATCGATTTGTCGGGCAAAGGCTACGACTCGCTGACGGCCGCGAAAGCCGCACATGCCGCGACCATCAATTACGGCCTGTTTCTGAATGCGGTGGTCGACTTCGTGATTGTGGCGTTCGTGATTTTCCTGGTGATCCGCCAGGTCAATCGCTTCACGCCGAAGAAAAAAGCGCCGCCCGCGCCTGTGGAAGAAAAATGCCCCTTCTGCCTCATGGTCGTGCCCACCGGCGCCAAGCGGTGCCCGCACTGCACCTCCATGCTGGTGGCCGCCTGAGTAACGGAAGCGCCATGCAAATGAACATCACCAGGTTTCCGCGCCGTTCCCTGCCCTGCCTCGCCGCAGCCCTGGCGGCCGTCTGCGGGAGCGCGGCGCTTTACGCCCAGGCGCCGGGCGGATCCAAGCCCGAGCCCGACGTTTTGGTTTTCACCGACGGCGAAAAGCTCATCGGCCAGTTCGTGAGAGCCAAGGGCGGCTCCGTTACTTTCAAGAGCGACATGGCCGGGGAAATTACCGTGGACTGGAGCAAGATTCAAGAGCTTCGCACGTCGCATCCGTTCGCCGTCATTCCCAAAAATGTGGAGCTCGCCAAACATGTGGATACCGGCCAGGTGCCCGAGGGCAACCTTTCCGTGAAGGACCAGAAGATCGAAGTACAAGCCGCTGCGGGGGCCGCGCCGCGTACCATTCCGGTGGCGGATGCGGGCTTCGTGGTCGGGCAGGCCGAGTTTGAAAAGGAGATCAACGGCGAGGAAGGCTTCCTTCAGGACTGGGGCGGCACGGTGGTGGCCGGAATCAGCCTGGTGGAAGCCACCCAAAAAGCCGAGACATTCACGGGAGCGATTTCGCTCGTGCGCGCCGAGCCCAGCGTGAATTGGCTGAATCCCAGCAACCGTACGCTGTTCGATTTCAGCGCGGCTTACGGCAAGGTGAGCCAGCCCGGCGTGCCCGATATCAAGACCGATATCGTGCACGCCGACGCGGAACGCGACCAATACTTCTCGCCGCGCTTATTCGGATTCGGCCAGATCGCCCTCGACCACAACTTCTCGCAGGGCCTGGACCTTCAGCAATTGTATGGCGGCGGGCTGGGCTGGACGGTCGTCAAGACCGGCACGCAGGAATTCGATGTGAAGGCCGCTGTCGATTACATCCACCAGAACTTCCAGGTCTCCGCGTCCAACCAGAGTCTGGTGGGCTCCATGTTCGCGGAGATCTACACGCGCAAACTCGCGCACGGCGTGGTGTTCAACGAGCAGATCTCGGTCTTGCCGGCCTGGAACAACTCGCGGGCCTATTCGGCGACCGGCCTGGCAAGCTTGTCGCTCCCCGTTCACAAGCGCTTCAGCCTGGCGATCAGCTCGCTGGACACTTTCCTGAACGATCCGCCACCGGGGTTCAAGAAGAACTCGTTCCAGTTCACCACAGGCCTGAGCTACGCGCTCCGATAGACGCGGAACGAAAGCCGTGAAAAGTCCCTGGCAAACGCGATCCTATGGATTAAGCTTAGTACGCGCATTCGGGATTATGGCCACGTATTGGAAGACCGTTTGCTAACGCGCGCGGCTCTGATCGGAGCCACGGCAGTAAGGGAGCGGTCTTTCCGAGCATGCGACGCGGGGAGGCAAGGAACGGGGGAGCGTTGCGGGCGGTGCTAAGCCATTGAGAAGAACGAAACCAGATCGACTCCGGAAGCACCAAACCTTTGGAGCAAACCCCGTGCCCGTTTCACAGGAACCGCGTAAGATCCGCTATCGCTTGAAGAAGCTCGGACTATCTGTTGCAATATTGTCTCTCATTGCCGGGAATGCGGCAGCGCAGCCGATAATCAGTAGCGAGGCATATGGGGCGGTGTGGGGCATAGTGAATGCCGCCAGCTTTGCCACGCAGGGCCTGCCGAACGCGCCCATCGCCCAAGGATCGGTCTTCGCAATCTTCGGAACGGGCTTAGGGCCAGCGGTTGGGGTGCAGGTTTCTGCATACCCGCTGGCAACTTCCCTCGCCGGAGTATCGATTACCGTTTTGCAACCGGGCGGTGCAATGGTTGCGGCGATTCCACTCTATGTCAGCGCTACGCAAATTAACGCCGTCATGCCCTCGGACGCGCCCCTGGGTTCCGACACGATCACGGTGACCTTCAACGGCCAATCCAGCACTTCGTCGTGCTCACAGTGCTCCGGCCCCACGGTTCAAGTAGTCCCCGCTAGTTTCGGTATTTTCACCGTCAATCGAGCCGGAAGCGGTCAAGGCGCGTTTACGAACGCGAATAATCGCCCGATCTCATACACCTCTCCAGCCACTGCGGGTGAGGTGCTGAATATTTGGGGCACGGGCCTCGGTCGAATCCAAGGAAGCGATACGGAGCCTCCTGCGGCTGGCAACATAGGGTCCAACAGCCTGATGGTGTACGTCGGTGGAGTCGAAGTCGCCTCCATCTACCATGGGCGCTCACCTTGCTGTAGCGGGCTTGACCAGATCCAATTTCAAGTGCCCCCGGACATTACCGGCTGCAACATTCCTCTAGCGGTGCAGATCGGAGACGGAATCGTGAGTAACTTTGTGTCCATCGCTATCGCATCCAGTGGTGGCGCATGTTCCGACCCTGATGGCATCTCCTCCACGGATCTCGCCAGTTTTGCTGTCCAAGGTTTTGTGTCCAGCGGCTATATCAACCTTGCGCGCACGTCTCAGGCGGACTTCGGATTCGCTAATTTTGAAAAGTCCCAGTACGCAAACTTCAGCCTGACTCAATTGCCGCTCCAGATCCTGAGCTTTGGCGCCTGCTCAGTGTATACATACGATGCAGCACAAACCGGCCTTAATTACTATGTGGATTCAGCAACTCCAACCGTGAATTCCGCCCCGGCCGTCGCCTTGGATGCCGGGCCGGTCATTACCATCAACGGGCCGAACGGTGAGAAACTGATCACGCCAATCGCGGCTGGCTCCGGCAATTACGAAGCAACCCTCGGGTCCGTTTACCCGCCTCCGCTCTATCTTTCGCAAGGCTCCTATACGATCGCCGGCGAGGGTGGAAAAGAGGTGGGGCCCTTCACAGTCAGCGTTCAAATGCCGGAGCCACTGACTTGGACGAACCAGAGCAGCTATTTCTGTAGTCTTTCAGAGTGTAGCGTAGTTACGCGTGCCAACGGCGCCACCGTAACGTGGAGTGGAGCGGACCCCAACGGCTACGTGATCATCAGCGGTAGCTCGTGGAGCCAAACCATCACCATTGACAGCGGTAACGGAGCTGGACCCGGTTACTTCGGCGGTGTCGCCGGCTTCAACTGCACCGCCAGGGCTACGGACGGCCAGTTCACGATCCCGCCGACCGTACTGTTGGCTTTGCCTCCGAGCGGGCTTTTCTACGATAACAGCAATCCAGCGGTTCCGGAAGGGTCTCTTCAGGTCACAAGCGCCCTGCCGCCCGTGACGTTTAGCGCCACCGGGCTAGGCATAGCCCAAGCAATTTCATCGATCTCGATTTCTCAAACTGTAACTTATCAATAGATGATATGTGGCTGCGCTGTGGCTCCAGCCATACCACGGGCTTGAGCTACGCGCTCCGATAGAGATGGAGCCGCTCCATTCCGCTCGAAGCTCCGTCACAGACGCCGCTAGCGGTTGGCAGGCGAAAGCGCCTGCCCCACCAGGACAGATCAGCAACTTTCAAGCTAGGTGGGCACGCGATTCGCCTGCCAGACATTTTCAACAAGTTCCTAGTGGTGGTCGGGCCCCCGCAGTGCGCGCCGTTCGGCTGGCTCTCGCGTAGGCGGCGGCTGGGTGTGTTGCGGGGCCTGGACGCGCCCTAGTGGAGGTGCTGGGCGGGCCTGTGCGTGGAGTTGCTCTCGAGGTAGCGAGGCTCGCGCGTGCGTTGGCGCCGGATTCTGTGGATTCGACGCCCGCGCTGTATAGATTCGTTTTTGCGAGGCGTGCTTGTGAGTCTTTGATCGCGAAGCCGTATGCGTCGGCTGCGGACGCGCCGCCCGCGCTGAAGCCGAATAGGTTCGCTTTTGCGAGGCCTGCGTATGCGTTGGCCGCGAATTCGACGCTCGCGCTGGCTTTTGCGCGGCGTGCGCGTGCGTCTGCGGCCGTGCAGTCGAGCGCGCCAGCCGGTGTTGCGCGCTGGGCGGTTCGTAGGGCCGATTCTGCTTTGCCGGGATGCGCGGTTGCGAATGCGAGGGCGCTGGCCGTACCGCTGGAACGCGCGAGGATCCGTTCTGCGCACGAGCAGGCGCCGGCGTCCGCCGTGGCGCAGTTGCCGTGGAAGGACCCGGCCGCGGCGCGTTTTCAGTTCCTGCAGGCAGGTTGCGCGGAGCCGTTGCATTCGCAACAAGTGGTGAGACCGGGCGGGCCTGCGCCACTACGCTCACGTTTGGCCGGGCCTCCGGCGCAGAGCGCGCAATTTGCTGCAGTTGCGCAGCCGGCAATGGCCGCCCCGGATTCTTCGCCAGCAGGGCTTGCTGCTGCTGAAACGATGGACGCGGCGCCGGAGGAGTTTCTCTCGCCACAACCGGGCGGTCGATCACTGCGGCAGGCGGGTGCGCAGCGCCAGACCCCGAAACCGGGTGACCCAATACGCTGGCTATTTGCGGGGCAACCCGCGGCGCCGGCATCGCCGTCTTGATCGCTCTGATTTGGTTGGGCTGTACTTTGACTGCAGCCTGCTGCACCGGACGCGCGCCGGTCAGGGCGTTTTGCGGTACCGCCATCACCGCTCCGGGAACCGTCCGGTTCATGTAAGTCTGGACGGGAACCGACCCGGTACGCGCGTATTGGTCGTACACGTTGGCGACGTATCCGTTGTTGATGACCGCTGTATTCGTCACATTGATACGCGTCACGTAAGCGCGGCTCGCGGCATATCCGGGGATGAACACGTCGCTGGGGCCCAATGGGAACCACCCGACGCCGAACCCGCCGCCGAATCCGATCGAAACTCCAAAGCCGCCACCGAACCCAACCCACGCCACCAGCGCGGGCGCGTAAACCGGCGCCACCGCGATCGGACCGGGGCACCATCCCCAGAATCCATCGATGTACGCCCAGCGCCCGTAGTGAAATGGCGCGAATCCCCAAGGCTCTTCATCGACCCAGGTCCAACCCCAAGGCTCGACCCACGCCCAACTGCCGTACTGATAGGGCGCCCAGCCTGCCTGCGTGACGCTGGGCACCCAGACTTCGCCATAACCCGGAGCTGCGCGCCAGGATCCATATTCATCCAGATCCTGGTACCCGACCACGTCCGGTGAGACATGGCGGGACTGCGCGTACCGGTCTTCGTGGCGGTTTCGCGAGATCACCCACTTGTCGAAGCTGTCGTAACCCGGAGCTTGGTAAACCTTGTAGCGCGCCGCTTGATCCTTACCGACGATGGCGGCCTGTTCGCCCATATGCACCGCGAATGCTCCGCCGGGTCCGGTCACGTGGCCTTCCCCGTCGCGGACCGTAACGTAGGTCTGCATCGTATCGGGATTCGCGTCTAGACGGTACTCGCCGGGTCGCGAGATGGTGAGTGCCATATTGGGAGTGTCGATCTCGATATTTCCTTCCAGCCTGCGTACTCGCACATCCAAAGCTCCCTCGGAGAGCCGCACCTGTGCGTGCTGGTCGTCGAGGTTCAGAAATTGGAATGCGGTGCGATCGCCGAGCCGGAAGGCGGCGCCAGGCACGTGGACTTCGGCGCGCGCGCCCTTATCCGCGAAAAGTTGATCGCCGGTGGTGAGCGGCCGGTTGATGGTTGCCGGAGCCCAGTCGGTGACTCCGGCGGGCTGCAACGAAACCGGTCCGGAAATAAAGCTGAGGCGGCCGGCACGCGCCGGCGGGTCTTGCGCAGGCAGAACCGCCACCAATGCCAGTGCCAGGAAAAGTAATCTTCGTAACATCCTTTTCTCCTGATATTTGGGAGCGAGCACGCAGCGTGCCGCACCGGAACCGTTATGGGCCAGCGTGTGTGGTGCAGTACGGACTGTGAAACCGATGGTGCTCTTGAAAACATTGACAGGCGCAACCTCGGGTGCCATACTGTAGCCAAGAACACCACTGCACTGTGGTGTTGAACGGGATGCAACCATGGCGACCTTGATCACGCCTTCGTCGGCAGTCTGTATTTCGCCCAACAATCTTTCCCTCGATGAAATTATTTCCGTGGCGCGGCACGGGCAGAGCGTCGCGTTGAGCACGGACGAGGAATTCCGGCGGCGGATCGGCCGTAGCCGCGAAACTCTGGAACGGAAGCTGGCCGGGGGCGAAGTGGTCTACGGGGTCAACACGGGTTTCGGCGGCAATGCCCGCTTTGTGATTCCGAACGATGAACTGGCGCACCACCAGCAAAATCTGCTCGAATTTCTCTCCTGCGGGGTCGGCGAATCTTTGCCGGAAGAAGCCGTGCGGGCTGCCATTCTGTTGCGCGCGAATGCGCTGGCCCGCGGGCTTTCGGCCGTGCGCCTGGTGGTGATCGAGCGATTGCTGGACCTGTTGAACCACCGCATCACCCCCATCGTGCCGCGCTATGGTTCGGTCGGAGCCAGTGGCGATTTGTGCCCTTCGGCCTACATCACGCGCGCCATGTGCGGGCGCGGCGAGGTGTTCTACAAAGGATGCCGCGTGCCCGCCGGCGAGGCTCTCGACCGCGAAGGCATCGCGCGCCTGGGCCTGGAAGCGAAGGAAGGGCTGGCTCTGCTCAACGGCACTACGGTCATGACTGGTGTAGGCGCGATCGTGGTGGATGAAGCCGATTATCTGTTCCGGTTGTCGCTGGGCGCGCTGGCCCTGGCCGCCGAGGCATTGGGCTCTTCGCCGGATTATTATCACCCGGCGATCCACATGGCCAAACATCATCCCGGCCAGCTTGCCGTGGCGGAGATGCTCAACTCCCTGCTGTTCGATTCGAAGCTGGCGGTTCCGTTGGACGATATCCGGCATCGCGTAGAAGAGGCCGGCCGCAGGGCCAACGGGAACCACAACGTGGCGGCGGCCACCGAATCGATCCAGAGCCCGTACTCGCTGCGCTGCGCGCCGCAAGGCCTGGGGCCCATGCACGAGACGCTGGAGCAGTGCCGCACGGTAATCGAGCGGGAAGCCAATTCGGTCAACGACAATCCGTTGATCGACGCGGCGGCGGACCAGGTTTACCATACGGGCAATTTCTACGGCGCACATATCGCGCGCGCCATGGATGGCCTGAAGCTGGACCTCGCCAATCTCGCTAACTGGCTGCACTCGCTGATGGCGCTGTTGATGGACGACCGCTTCTCCAACGGGCTGCCGCCCTCGCTGAGCCCGCACCCGGGCGTCTATCAGGGCTTCAAGGGCATGCAACTTGTGCACACCAGCCTGGTCACGGCCATCCGTCACTGGTGCGCGCCCAGCCTGATTCACACGCTGCCCACTGAGCAGTTCAACCAGGATATCGTCAGCCTGGGCACGCACTCCGCGCTCACCGCGATGGACATCGCGCGCCTGTTGCGCAACGCGGTGGCGATCACGCTGCTGTCCACGGCGCAGGCGATCGATCTGCGCAAGGGCGGGGACCGCATGGGTACAGGCACGCGGCGCGTTTATCGCGCGATCCGGTCAGTGAGCGCTTTCGTGGATGCGGACCGGGCGCTCGATGGGGACATCGCCGCGGTGGCTGGGCTGATCGAGCGGCGGGAAATTCCGGTGCTGCGTAACTGACGCAGCGGCGGGTCTCGGTGTGGGGCACGGATACGCCGACACACGCAAGTTAAGTCTGGCTCCGGCAGATCAGACTCCCAGTGCAGTTCGTTGCACCGCCCCAACTTGAACGCAAGGAGCTCCCGCAAACTCAAAAAGCAAGCAACGATTCGCGGTTCGCGCTAGGATGTATAAAAGCGTAGAGGGGTCCGCGATCTGCCCGATGCACGATAACCGCAATAATGGTGTCATCCGATTCGGTGCTTTCGAGTTCCGGCCCGGCGCCGGCGAACTTCGGAAACACGGGATCAAAATCCGATTGCAGGGCAAACCGCTGCAGTTGCTCCAGGCGCTCCTCGATCGACCCGGAGAAGTGATCGCCCGGGAAGAACTGCGGGACCGGCTGTGGGCGGCCGATACCTTCGTGGATTTCGAGAGCGGCTTGAATACGGCGGTCAACCGCCTGCGGTTGGCCCTGGGCGACTCGGCCGAGCATCCCCGTTATATTGGAACGCTGGCCCGTAGCGGATACCAGTTCCTGGCGCCGATCAGTGAAGCCCCGCCACCCGTGGAGGAAGCGTCGGTGGCGCCTCCCGCACCAAGCGAGGCTCGGCAGCGGCCATCCAGCAGGTGGCCGATCGGAGTTGCCGCGGCTCTTGTTTTGGCCTTAGGCCTGCAGTTCTGGCTGCGTCCGAGACCGGTTCCACAACTTGCGTTTCACGAGGTCACGTTTCGCCGGCTTTTCATCCAGGCCGCGCGCTTCGCGCCCGACGGCGAGAGCGTGATCTACGCGGCAGGCGAACAACCTGGCAACCGCGAGCTCTATGTGGCAAACACTTTAAGCCCGGAATCGCGGCCTTTGGGATTCCGCGGAGCGACGCTGGCTTCTGTTTCCCACTCTGGGGAACTGGCTTTGGTGACCTATAGCGATCCGATGCAGGATGGCCTGGTGCGCGTGCCACTAAACGGTGGAGCGCCCTTGCCCCTGGATCGCAACGTTTGCTGCGCCGACTGGTCCCCAGACGGCGCGACGATGGCCGTCATTCGACCTAACATGTGGCCTACCACGCTTGAGTTTCCGCGGGGCCAGAAGATCTTTCAGAGCGCGGGATGGCTTTCGGATGTTCGCATATCGGCTTCCGGCAAGGAGGTGGCGTTCATCGAACATCTCATCCGTGGCGACGACGGTGGCAGCGTTATGGTGGTGGATGCCACTGGGGCCGTACGTACGCTGTCGGGTGGCTGGGCCAGCGCCGATGGTCTGGCGTGGGCGCCGTCCGGGCGGGAAGTTTGGTTTACCGCCGCCCGCACCGGGGCCATCCGCTCGCTTTACGCAGTCAGTCTCACGGGCAAGGTACGCCTGGCGGCATCCTTCCTGGGTCCCCTGACACTCCGCGACATCTCCCGTTCCGGCAGGGTTTTGATTTCGCGCGAACAGTTGCGCATAATGATGACAGGCATTTTCAACGGGGACAATAAAGAGAAAGACCTTTCCTGGTTCGATTTTTCGCATGCCGCAGATATCTCCGAGGATGGCCGCGTGATCCTCTTTGACGAAACCGGGGAAGGCGGTGGCGCGCATCACGCGGTTTATATCTGGCGCTCGGACGCGGCCAGCGCCATGCGCGTGGGAGATGGTTATGCGATGGCTCTCTCGCCGGACGGAAGCGAGGCCGTCACCATGCCGGACGGCGATCAGACGCGCTTGAATCTCGTGCCGCTCACGCCGGGCCAGTCGCGCACCCTTTCCGGACACGGGCTCACATATGATTGGGTGCGCTTTTTCCCCAGCGGTCAGCGGCTGCTGGCCGGCGGCAGCTTTCCGGGCGGCCCACTGCGCGTATTCATACAGGCGCTCGACGGCCGCAAACCGGTGCCCGTGAACACCAGCGCTTATCTTGAGCATCCAGCGATTTCGCCGGATGGCACGTTGATTGCCGGTGTGGATGCGGAGGGGAGACTCGTGCTGCTGCCTGCCACCGGGGGCGACCTCAAGGTGATCGCCACTGGATTCACGGCGAGAGTACTGCGTTGGAGCAAGTCGGGCAAAGCGCTGCTGGCGCAGACAGACGGCGTTCCCGCGAAGCTCCTCCGCGTGGATCTCGCGACCGGAAAAGCGACTCCCTGGAAGGAGATCGCCCCCTCGGACTTGGCGGGCGTCAACACCATCTGGCCGGTGGTGCTCTCCGCGGACGAGCGGACCATGGTTTATTCTTTCCGCCGCAATCTTTCGGAGTTGTTCGTAGTGGATGGCTTGATGCCTGCGCCAGCGCGCCACTGATCTCGGCCGACAAACCCTCTGTTTGAAATCGGTTATCGATCTAGAAACAGGTTAGGCTGCATCCATTTGAAGGACTGGCTGCCGTCGAGCAATAATCACGCGCGCACTTTCAGGTTCGCCGGCCCAAGCGGTCCAATCAACAGCGCGACGCGGTTGGAGGCGCGGTCGAAGCTAGCAAGCGCAACCATAGCGGTTTGGAGGTCAGTCTCACAAAACACTGCTTTCGATCTGTGTACGATCTTAGCGAGACATCCTTGAACTTACTGACGGAGTCCCTGCTCGCTAAAGGCAAAGGCAAGGAAGTTGCTGCCATGATGGAACTAAACCTGGAAGTCAACAGCCCGCTATCCGGTTGGGGCAGCAACTTGAGAGCTATGGCGCACAGAGCTAGCGGTGACACATCGAAAGCGATCCAGGACTACAAGAAGATTCTGGAAGCCAATCCGGATTAACTCATGGGCAAAGCAGCAGTTGCACGAGCTTGAGGGCGGCTAGAAGTAGCGCGCGTTAACCGCTGACGCGCGCCTACAGTTAGATGGCGTGCCTCTGGGTGCACGGCACACCTCGCTTATTTTCCAATCTCCCTGGACGGCAAACAGATCGACGGCTTCGATACCGAATAGAGGCATGTACTTCTGTCCAAGGTTGGGGGCGTGACCGGAAAGTGGTCGCCACTGCTTTTGGCGCCTATCATTACCCCTGCGCTGGAAACTCTCGAATCCCGCTGGTCTCAGGGCAGGCGTCAGGCATACTTTTTCGCATAAATATGGAGAATGGAAATACCAACTTCAGGAGATCGTCCATTCGACTTGCTGGCGTCGGGTGCGCGCGGTCTCCCTGGTCCCGGGCACTCCGGATCTCTTGGCTTAATTGGTAAGATCCAGCGTCAATAGGCGTCTTAGAAGCGTCAGTAACATCTCTCTCCGCAATCATTTACCTGTATAGAAACAAGTTAGCCTCCATCCATTGCAAATTACTCGTCAGTAGACCGAAGATCGCTTGCATTGGTGGGCACGATTTCCCTCCAGCGTTTCTTTAGCATGAGTCGTACAGAGGAGAAAAAGTCATGAAGTTCATGAAATTAAGGATGAGCCTGCTTGCGGGCGCTTTGGTTGTAATGGTGGGTCTCGCGTGCCCTCCGGGTTTCGCGCAATTGGTCAGCGGTAACCTGACAGGCACGGTTTACGATGCCAGCGGAGCGACTATACCCAACGCCACGGTGGTGGCGCACAACGATGCCACCGGCGTCGACAACGCGGCCACCTCGACGTCCTCGGGCGAATACCGCATCGTGAACCTGCCGGCGGGGACGTACACGATCGTCGTGATGGCGGGGGGCTTTTCGAAAGCAGAGCTCAAGGGCGTGCAGATCGAACTAAACGTCACCGCGACTGCCAACGTTACCCTACAGATTGGCAAGAGCGTGGAGACGGTGGAGGTTAGCGCCACCGCGGCAGCGATCGATACGACCACGGCGCAGCTTCAGAACACTTTCGAGACCCAGCAGATGATGGAACTGCCCACCGCTTCCAGCGGTTCGGGAGTGATTAACCTATCGCTGCTGGCGCCCGGTGTGGCAACCAGCGGCGGCATCGGCGTAGGCACCGGTCCAAGCGTTGGGGGCCAACGTCCACGGAACAACAATTTCACCATCGAAGGCATCGACAACAATAGCGGCGGCGTCACGGGTCCCCTGGTTGAGGTTCCGAACGACGCCGTAGCAGAATTCACCTTCCTGCAGAATCAGTTCAGTTCGGACTTCGGCCACTCCTCGGGCGGCCAGTTCACCCAGGTGGTGAAGAGCGGCACAAACGAGTTTCACGGGGCGGCCTACGACTATTTGCTTAACAGGAACCTGAACGCCGCGGATAACCTGAACTTCGTGGAGGGCATTCCGCTGCATCCGCGATTCGACGACAACCGCTTCGGCGGTATCTTCGGCGGCCCGATCAAGAAAAACAAACTGTTCTTTTTTGTCAACTACGAGTACAATCCGATCGGCACGATTGGCGCCAGCGGAACGGTTTGCGCTCCGACGTCGAATGGGTACAACACCCTCAACAGCATCTCCGGCATCGACCAGACCAACCTGAGCGAATTGAAGAAGTATCTGGGCACGGCTCCGGCGGCGTCTACGCCGGGGGCATGCGGCGACAGCGCCTATCCTTTGGTCGGGCCCGGAAATGAGTCCTTGGGAACTCAAACCGGCGGCGTACCCGTTGAAATCGGATTGGTTCCGATTACGGCGCCCGCCTTCACCAACAACGAGTTCGCCGTTGCGTCCGTGGACTATAACATCTCGGACAAGGATTCTCTGCGGGGCCGCTTCGTTCTGAACCGTACAGGGACAATCGATTCGAGCGGCTTCCCTTCTGTTTTCTACCAGACCGTGCCCGCCAACGCCTACCTTGTGGCGCTCTCGGAGTATCACACCTTCACGCCCACCCTGGTCAACGAGTTCCGTTTAGGGTACAACCGCTTCTCCAGCAACACCCCGGCCGGCAACGTCACATTCCCGGGACTGGATTCATTTCCGAACATCGATATCTTCGAACTGGGCGGTGTGAATAATACATTCGGCCCCGATCCCAACGCGCCTCAAAGCACCGTGCAGAACCAATACCAGGCATCCGACACCCTGAGCTGGACCAAAGGCGCGCATACCCTCAAGTTCGGCTTCGACGGCTGGAAGCAGATCTCGCCGCAGACCTTCACGCAGCGGTCCCGCGGCGACTACGAATGGACCTATCTCTCGGACTACCTGTTCGATAACTATCCGGACTCCCTCGCGGAGCGCACCTTAGGTGGCTCGAAGTATTACGGCGACCGGGTTCTTACGGGCTTTTTCGCCAACGATAGCTGGAAGATAAAGCCGAACTTCACCTTGAACCTGGGTCTGCGCTACGAGTATCAGACGGTGCCCTACAGTGAACGACTGCAGACGGACAACTCGATCTCCAACGTTGCAGGCTTGATTACATTCGGCGAACCGCAGCCGCAGAAGAACGCCATCATGCCCCGCATCGGTATCGCGTACTCGCCCGGCACCAGCGGCAGAACGTCTATTCGCGCCGGTTTCGGCATGTTTTACGACGTGCTCTACGATAATCAGGGACTACTTACACTTCCGCCACAGGCAAACAACACGATCGACGTAGCCGGGCAAAACAAGAACGGCTTTCTAGCCAACGGGGGCATTCCGCCGAATGTAAGCAGCGGGCCGTTGACCGCGGCGCAGGCAATTGCCGAAACGAGTGGCTATGTCCCGGACGCGACCCGGCCGGAGACGATCTCCTGGAATGTTGGCGTCCAACATGTATTCCATAACAACTACACCTTTGAGAGCCGTTACGTGGGCACGCACAGCGTGCACCTGTCGGTCCAGGATCGGTTGGATGAACAGCCGGTGGTCAACTCCTCGAACGCGCTACCGTTGTACCTGACCGCACCGAGCCAGGCGACGCTGAACGGCTTAACCAGCACCTTAGCCGGCCTGGAGAGCGCTTTCAACAATTCTTGCGGCGCCAACGCCTGTGGCCTCGCACCGGCCTACCTGAACGCCGGCTTCGGCAGCAATATCACCGCGTACATGCCCTGGGGCAATTCCATCTACCACGGCTGGCAGAACTCTTTGAGCCGGCGTTTCTCCAACGGGTTGCAATTCAACGCAGCCTACACCTGGAGTCACGCGATCGACGATTCCACTGCCGACGTGTTCAGCACCTATCTGACGCCCCGCCGTCCGGAAGACTCGACCAACCTGGCGCTGGACCGCTCCAGTTCCGCGCTCGACCATCGACAGCGTTTAACGTTCCAGACGCTTTACGATCTGCCGTTCTTCAAGCACTCTAGCTGGTTCATGAGGAACGTCGTGGGCAACTGGGAATTTGCTCCTATCTACACCTATCAAACCGGTACGTTGGTGGACGTCCAGAGCGGAGTGGACGCCAATCTGAACGGCGATTCCGCGGGCGACCGTACGTTTATCAACCCGGCCGGACAGGCGAACGTAGGGTCCGGTGTGACGCCGCTGATGAACAGCGCCGGGCAGACTGTGGCTTACCTGGCCAACAACCCGAACGCCCGGTATATCCAGGCCGGCTTGGGCACGCTGCCCAACGGTGGCCGGAACACCTCGCAACTTCCGCCCATCAACGATGTGGATATGACGATCGCCAAGAGCTACAACTTCACGGAAGGCAAGAAACTGCAGTTCTCGGCCCGCTTCATCAATCTACTCAACCATCCGCAATACGTTGGGGGCTTTTTAAGCGACGTAGCGCCGGTTCCGCAGACCAGCACCGCGGTACATGATTTCCTGGAACCCCAGTCGGGAATCTTCTTGCAACCGTCGCAGGCGTTTTCAAGCAACCCGCGCCAACTGCAGCTCGCGCTCAAGTTCACATTCTAAATGAGGCTGATCGATAGCCGTATCGCCGGTTGTAACCAAGTGGCAAAGAAAGCCGCGACCGCGTCAAGTTAAGCCTTGCCGGGGGGCGCGGCTTTCGAGGCAGAGGGCGGCCTGTCGGCGGCGTTCGGGAGAGTCAGCGTGTCTTGGAATTCTCTGGGGTCGAAGCCGGTCAGGCTTAAGTGAAGGTCGGCCGCCGGGTCGTGACCGCAAGCGTTTGCTCACGACAGAGACACTCCCGCCACTGACGCGCACGCAGGCACCGTCCGCCGGTAACAATCGCCTTGGCCCGCCGGGACAGCATGGAGCACCTCTTTTGATGGGGATCGGTCGTTCGTAGGGTCAAATCGGTGGCGAGCTGTAGACTCGCCGCGTCGGCAGCCGCCAAAGCTCGATCCAGAGCATCTAGCATCGATGATCTTGCGATTGATAACGGGGCTCTCAATCGAGCCCGGGAGATCGATGACTATCTGACGTCTGCTGCGCGCGTCTTTAGTAGCTGGAACCTTGTCGCGATCGCATCCTTCGTCATGGGCATGTGCTCAAGTGCGGTCCGCGGAGTTGGCGCACCAAGTCGGCATCGGTTGCGCGCGAATGACTGCTACCCGTGTGCGATCCGGCAGTTTCCGAGTGCTCCGTGACTCGACCGCTTACTAACGCGGGGTTCCGAGAGTTTACGGCTTCAATTCGAACACCGTGCCGGCATTCGACGCACCGCCGCTGGAAGTCGTCCCGTAGAGCACTCCATTCTTGCTGATCACTAAGCCCGCCTGAGGCGCTGACCCGTCGCCGCCGCCCGTGAAGTCGTGGAGTACGCTTTCAGTCCAAGCCCCACCCGGAGACGCCGGCGGCGTCAACGAGAACACCGAGCCATTGTTCGAGGTTCCGCCGGAGTAGGTGGTGCCGTACAGCACCCCGTTGGGGCCGATCACCACACCCAAGGGAAGAGCCCCATAGCTGCCGCCGCCGTTGAAACTGTACAGTGTGGTTTCAGTCCACGCGCCGCCTGGAGAGGCCGGGGGAGTCAATGAGAACACCGTGCCATCACCACCTCCGCAGCGGTCCGTGCCGTAGAGCACCCCACCGCTGCCGATCGCGACCCCCCCGCCTGCATACCCGGGCGAGGTCAGCGGAGAGACACAAGGCAAGTTGTAGATCAGGGTTTCGGTCCACGCGCTACCTGGGGATAACGGCGGAGTCAAGGAGTACACTACACCACATTCAGCGTCAGGGGCTAAGCAGACACGGGACTCAATGGTCCCAATGGTCTTGCCGTAAAGCACTCCGCCGCTGCCGATCACCAGACCCGCGAAGGGAACGGCTCCGTCGTTAGACTCGAAGGTCTGCAGCTCGGCCTCGGTCCACGCGCCGCCCGGAGCTGCCGGCGGCGTCAACGAGAACACGGTGCCGCTAGGGCCTGAGGAAGAAGTAGTGCCGTAAAGCACTCCGCCGCTGCCGATCACCACGCCCGCAGCGGGATTGAACCCGTCGCGGACAGCGAAATCGTGGAGCACCCTTTCCGTCCAGGCTCCGCCCGGAGACGATGGCGGCATCAATCTGAACACGGTGCCAGAGTTGGAAGTTCCGCCCGCGTGGGTGGTTCCGTAGAGCACCCCACCCTTGGCGATCACCACACCCGCCCAGGGATTGGCCCCGTCGCTGCCAGTGAAATCGTGGAGCACCGTTTCCGTCCACGAGGCGCCCTGAGTGGTTGACGGCACCAATTCGAACACGGTGCCCAAGTTGGAGGTCCCGCCGGAGCTCGTGGTGCCGTAAAGCCCACCGTCCTGGGCAATCACGACACCCGCCCAGGGATTGGCCCCGTCGGGTTGACCCGTGAAGCTGTACAGAGTTTTGAACGAACTGGCATCCTGTGCAAGGCCGAAAGTTGCCGATATACCGACCACGGCTACAATTCTGGGAAGTTGAAGTATTCGCATGGAGGTTCCTCGTTGAGTGACAGGTTGGTTTTGTTGGCCAGCACTGGCGCAACCGCCGGGCTGCCAATTTGCCCCATATCGGTAGAAGACGGAAATTCCGGCTGAAAAACCTCAAAACGGCGGAGCCGCTCTCGAGGCGGCTGAGGGCGGAGATCTTGAACCAGGATTCCCATTTTGGCATCCCCAGGCTGGGCAATATTATACCGGAAATTGTGATTTGGTTCGGCGTAACCGAATAGTTAATCGTGGTGCTGGCAACCGAGGGCAGTTGGGCCATCAGGGTGAGGCCGCCAACACGGTGGCGAGCACTACACCAGACTGACGCACTCCCCTAAGGGTGCGACTCACAGCTTCTGCAGCGTAATTCACTATCTTCCTCATTTCTGGTTTGAACATGGGTTTTCCGGCTGCGTTACGGAGCATAGCGGGAAAGGGCCGGCCGGGCCATGGAATCGATATGGAATTAAAGCGTTCCTAAACATCGTGGTTGTGTTAGCCAGTTGCGTTGGAGTGCTACAGGCACTTGGCCTCTGGACTCCGGTGGTTAGCCTATGGAGTAATCTCAGACACCGCTGGGTCTCCCAGTGATTTGGCGTTCGATCTGCTTCGGGATTGTTCAAGCGAGCGTGCCAAGCGTTCCAAAGCCGGGGCAAACGTAGCGGCCGGCTGGAACATCCTGCGCGCATCGTCGGGCAGTGCGCGGAGTTTCATGGACCGAGTCAGCGTGCTACGTAGTTACGGGCCACTTGGCTGAAGCATTCCACCTGTCGAGCCTGCCACGCCGCTTCGCGTCTCAGCTCTCCGGCCATCAGCTCCGCCACTCGCGGCGCCATTCGCAACGCGGCCTTCGCGTTCAGAAACAGCGCGCGTGTACGCCGCGCCAGGACATCTTCGACGGTGCGCGCCATCTCGTGGCGTACAGTCCACACCACCTCCGCGCCCGTATAGGGAAGCGCCGGATCGAGCGGCACGGCGAGCGACGGGTCCGCCCGCATCATCTCCTGAATCGGCGGGGCGTCCGAGCCAAACACCCGCAAATGGCCGAACTTCTCAGCGCCGGGATGGAAGCCGTGCAGGTTCAGGTGCTCCGTCACGCAAGGCTTCTCCGGTAGACGCGCCAGCATGGCCGCCTGGTTGACGCAACTTTCCGCCATGTGGCGATAGGTTGTCCACTTGCCGCCGCAGATCGTAAGCAGGCCGGACGGATCTATATGAATGGTGTGGTCGCGCGACAGGGCCGCCGTGTTCCCACCTTCGGACGACTTTACCAGCGGGCGGATCCCCGCGAACACGCTCAAGATATCGTCGCGCGTGGGCTTGTGGGCGAGGTACAGCGACGCGGTGCTCAGGATGAACTCAATCTCCTCTTCCATGGCGACCGGTTCCAGCACGGCGTCGGCGATGGGCGTGTCCGTGGTGCCGATGAGCGCATGGTCGTGCCACGGAATCGCGAACATCACGCGGCCATCGCTGGTGTGCGGCACCATGATGGCGCTCTCACCGGGCAGGAACGAGCGATCGAAGACCAGGTGAATTCCCTGGCTCGGCGCGATCATCGGCGTGATGGATGTGTCCGCTTGCCGGCGGAGATTGTCGCTGAAAGGGCCGGTTGCGTTGATCACCACCTCGGCTTGCGCGTGGAATTCGTCGCCCGTCTCGGCATCGCGCGCGACAACGCCGTCGATGAAGCCTTCGGCGTCCTTTGTCAACCCCGTCACGGAAACGTAGTTGAGCGGGGTGGCGCCCTGCTCGTACGCGGTGGCCACCATGTCGATGAGCAGCCGGGAATCGTCGAACTGCCCGTCGAAGTAGATGACGCCGCCGCGCAATCCTCCGGTCTCGATGGTGGGCAGCCGTTCGAGCGTTTCTTCCTTCGACAGAATGCGCGAGGTGCCGAAGCCGTACTTGCCGGCCAGCAGGTTGTAGACCTTCAGGCCGAGGCCATAGAACGGCGCTTCCCACCAGTCGTAGTTCGGCACTACGAAGGCGCGATCGTGCACCAGATGCGGCGCATTTCGCAGCAGCAGGCCGCGCTCGCGGAGCGCTTCCATGACCAGCGAAATATTGCCCTGCTCGAGGTAGCGTACGCCGCCGTGGACCAATTTGGTGCTGCGGCTGGAGGTGCCCTTGCCGAAGTCGCTCTGTTCGAGCAGCAGCACGTCGTAGCCGCGCGTGGCCGCATCGATGGCCACGCCCACGCCGGTGGCGCCGCCGCCCACCACGATGATGTCCCAGCGCCCGGAGTGCGCGTGGAGACGGCCATACACGTCGGCCCGGTTCATGTGCGCTTGTTTCCCAGCGGATAGTATACCGTGGCCGGCGCGCGGAGCAGGTGGGCGACATAGAAGTGAGCGTTTGCCTGAGAAGGCAGACCGGCGAGGACACAGACGAGAAGCGGCGGCATCACAACTGGATTTACGTGTGCTGAGCGGGCGCTCGACTAAACGATGAACGACTATTTAAACTCCGCGCACGCTACGTACTCCATCGCCAGCGCGGACTCGGCAAAGCGTTTGCGTTTCTCAGGGCCTAGCAGAGCGAGAGGCGGAAACCGATTCAGGCTTCGGCGGACGAACGCCAGGATCCTTGCCAGTAATCGCGTTCGCAACTCGCGCTCGAAGCGATACTGGCACGGGCGCAGGCGGACTGGCCGCCTTGTGTTTGCCATAGACGAACAGCACTGTGGCGGCGAGGATTTTGAGGCCTCCGAGGCCGATGGCCCATCGAAAACGGCGAGGGATACTCATGTTGTGTGTCCTCGATTCTCTGCTGTAGAGTGTTCGGTCCTCGGCGAACATTACAAGCGATCTTCCGGCGCGGGCGAAATGTGGGGGTACCGCCACGCACGCGTGAAAATCCGCCGGACTTACTCCAACACACTCGTCTGCAAGAAAGCGGAGTTCCGGATGTAACGATCTCGCTGTCAACTGCACTGAGAAGCGAGGGTTTCTATACGAAACTCACTTAGCATAAAGGAGAAGAAAAATGTCCACCAGTGTATTCGTGCCGCCCCGGCTCCAGCAGGGGCCCATCTCGACGCTGTTGCAACTCGGTCCGCTGGCATCGTTGGTGGGTAGCTGGAAGGGGAGCGGCTTTAATGTAATCTGGCGGCCCGACAACCCCGAATCGCAGCCGGGCACCCAGACCAAACGCTTTCTGGAGCTCAACCTGACGAGCGAGACGCTCGACTTCGAACTGATCCCTGGAGTAGTGCCAAACCGGGGGCTGAACCCGCAGACCGATCTCAGCCTGTTCGGCCTGCATTATCTCCAGCGGGTCACGGACGCCGACCTGCCGCCGTTCTCGACCGCGGGGCAGGCGCTGCATCTCGAGCCGGGGCTGTTCATGAACGTGCCCGCGAGCGTGGACCCTCCAGTCTTGCCGAGCATCGTGCGGATGGCCAGCATCCCGCACGGGGTCTCGGTGTTGATGCAGGGGACGACCCCGGACACCACGCCGATTCCGGGACCGCCGACCATACCTCCCATTTACCCCATCGCGGTTCTCCCGGCGTTCACTCCGCCCGCCGGCGCGCTGGGTCTGGGTATCCAGCCGGTCGACATCCCACCGCCCGGTGGGGACGGCCTCGAGCACACGAATGCGATCGAGGTCGACATAACCAACGATGTTGCAGGCTCGCAGAGCAACGGCCCATACCCGGCGTCCTTCCAGGGGTTCATCAACGATCCCAACTCCGTGTTGAGGAATGCGATCGCCGGCCAGGACATCCTGGGCACGGTCACGATCAACCTCTCCACGAGCGGCGTCGGTAGCGGCATCGAGAACATCCCGTTCCTGGGGATCGCGAACCCGGCCCAGAATCAAAATCCCAGCGGCCCCGCCAACGCCTTCGTCGCGTCGGCGAACGCGACCTTCTGGATCGAGTGGGTGAGCATCCCGGGCGGGGTCGCTCCGCCACTGCCGGCCGGAGGCGCGGGGCGGCCGCTTCTGCAGATCGAGCCTTTCTGGCCGAAGCCGACGTTCCTGCAATTGCAGTACTCCCAGATAGTGATCCTGGTTTTCAACGGCGTGCTGTGGCCGCACGTCACGGTAGCGACGCTGACGCTCAGCAACGGGTAGCCGGGGGCCGGGCGGCGGGCTCGAACGGCAACGCGTGTAGCCGCGCGGCCGCGTCGAGGGCCACACTCACGCCGGTGGCGCCGCCGCCCATCACGATCATGCCCCAGCGCCGGGAGTGCGCATGGAGACGCCCATAGGCCTCGGCACGATTCGAGTTGCGCTCGTTTCCCAGTGGATCATAATAGCGTCCGACGGCAGCGGCCGGCGCGTGGACGCGTGGCAGTATGACGGATCGCGATTTGTCGTAGAATAGAGGGTTCGGGCCGTGGCGCAGCCTGGCTAGCGCGCTTGCTTGGGGTGCAAGAGGTCCCGAGTTCAAATCTCGGCGGCCCGACCAAATTCCTCAAAGAGTTACCGACACCGACCCTCCCCGGACCGGTGGTTTGGCGTCCAATTGAAGTCCAAAACGTGGACGCCGGCCACCCCTCTCCCGCGCACGCGAAAAGACTGCTCCAATTCGCGGCACTTCTCTCATCCTGGAAGACCTGCCAATCCTCCACCCACTACCCTCCGGGCTACGCCTGAACGCAGAAGGGGTCGCCGAAAACGCGTTCTTTTGATCATTTCGGCGCTGTTACGCGAGCCAAAAGCCGCCCGCCTGCACACGCTCGATCCACGCCGGCGGAAATTTTGCGAGACCGTAAATGCGCGATCTCAAACTCCGGCTTCACCGCGGCACAATCAGTGCCCACGTATCGTTTACGAATCCGCTGGGCGTATCACCTCCGAAAATCGTTACCTGGTTGGCTGCCGGATTATAAACGATGGTATTCTGCGTATCACCCGGACCGCCCCGCGGTGCAGGCTGGGCTCCGGTGAAGCCGATCAAGTCCCATTGCGGCGTTCCCCCCGATCCGTTCGAGTTGTTGAGCACCCATACTTCGTTGACTTGTCCGCTCAGCCCTGTCTCCGTATCGCCCCCGAAAAAATCATGCGGTTGGCGAGTGGATCGTACGCCGCGGTCGAACCGATCCTGGGGGAGGGCCCAGTTCCCACCGGGGCCAGTTGTACCCACTGTGGGTCGCCAGTTAATCCGTTCGCTCCGGTCAGGACCCAGACTTCGTTGGAGATGGGTCCCAAACAGCAGACCCAACCGCCAAATACTGTCATGCGGTTAGAGAGCGGGTCATAAGTCGTGGCCCGCATGGCATTGGACGGCGGGGGCCCGCCTGTGGGATTTAGCTGAGTCCAGGTCGGCAGCCCCCCCAACCCGTTGGCGTTCGTGAGGGTCCAAACATCATTGAGCGGCCCATAAGTGCCAGTCCCTCCGGCGATCACCATAATGTTGTTAACGGGATCGTAAATCGCGGCGTGGTCCGAGCGCGGCTGCGGCCGTGCGGCGGATTGCGGCAGCTTCTCCCATTTCGGTTTGCCGCGCGCGCCCACGGCATTGATTAACACCCAAACATCTCCCAGTTTGTCGGAGGAGCAGTTCTCGGCATCGCCGCCATAGATCGTCATGCGGTCGTGAACCGCGTCATATACAGCCGTCTGGCCCCGCCGGACCGGTGGAGATCCAATCGCCCTCCGGGATCGTATTGATCCAAGCGGGCGTGCCTGACCCGTCCTCGGGGCTCAACAGCCAAGTGTCGTTGAAGTTCGCGCCTGGCGATCCACAATAAGTAGAGGCCCCACCGAATAGAACCATGCGGTTGACCGCCGCATTGTAAACCGCTGTGGCATCCGCTCGTGGCGCAGGCAGCGAGCTTATCGGCGAAAGCTGAGTCCAACTCTGCGCCAGCGCTCCGCTCGCCAAAAACAAAGCCAGCAAGGCCAACACGGCCGCGTGGCCTCTGAAAGTGTCGCAGCCAAGATTCACGATTATCCTCCTCGTCGTTCGTCGATATTTTGCCGCATCGGCGGTCTATCTTGTTAAGTAATGTAGTGCGGAATGCCGGGACGAGCAATAGACCGCGCCTGTCCTCTGGCTGTCCTGCTAAACATATGCAGGCAATGAGGATGAGGCGCTGCCTGTCTGCACTACTCCGGGCCACGCTAATCGATGAGCGTCAGGCGGAAAGACTGAAGCCGGGACTCGACGAGCTTTTGATAAGTGCGTTAATAAGGTTGGCCCCCGTTTCGACTGGCCCAGCCGGTTGCTTCTTGGGCGTTGGGCGGAAGCAGCAGGCGGAAGTTGCCTGAGTCACCCTAGCAGTTAGACGCTGGCAAGAAGTCCGCTTGCGCAGCCTGGCTAGCGCGCTTGCTTGGGGTCCAAGAGCTCCGCAGTTCAAATCTCGGCGGCCCGACCAAATTCCTCAAAGGATTACAGAGACCGACCTTCCCCGGACCGGTGGTTTGGCGTCCAACTGGAGTCCAAAACTGGACGCCCGCCCCCCTTCCGCGCACACCAAGAAAGCTGCTCGAGTTGGCACCATTGGTCTACGATTCGGAAACGGAACGATCTAGAGTGTGGGAGTTCGGTGAGTATTCCTACGGTCGCTCAGGCTTGGATGCGTTCGCACCGCGGCGGGCGACCGGGCTAGGGATGCTGATCGTTTTGCTCACGGTGTTGGGATTGACGAAAGAGGTCCCGCCGACGAACTGGTTCGACACCGGGCGAATCCTGGCGTTCGCAATCCGCTTCTCCGCCGGAACAGACTACCACCATGCGGCGTTCGAAGAGCCGCGTTGAGACTGGCGAGCGCCATAAACGGTCCATCGAGGTGGCGGCTAACTCCTCAAACAAATAGATTTGGCCGCATCTTTCAGCTCGAGATTTCGTTCTCTGCATTACTGCTGGGTAGCTGGAGCGACCCGCTCGCGGTGACTTCGGACACGCGCAGCCGCTTCACGGTAAGGTCCTGAATCTCGAGGGATTTGAACTCGGCGCTCTCGATCAATACGCGGCGAATCACCAACCTGCCAATGGCTAACGCGCCGATTGCGAATGCCCCAACGGCAGCCACACCGATCGCGGATGCCATCACTGCCAGGGCGCCGATGCGCAGATCTCTTGAGCTATTGAGGTTCTTCATCTATCCACCTTCCCACTACGCAAACATATACAGGCAGTCCGTAACCATTGAGATCCGTTGCATCGATCTGTTCGGGTTGGAGCGCTCTTGCCTTGTAGATTGCAATTGGATAGCCGCGTTTTAGTTGTTCTCGCCGGTAGGCCTCCGCCCCCGGAAATCGAAGCCGCCACCATGCGAGAGTCGTGCATCAGGTCGCACCGAGGCGCGCAGAGCTTTCCGGCTGCCGTTCACAGCGGACTTTCGGGCGAGCCCATCTACGCTTGGGTCAGGTATGCTGCATGTCAGTTGGAGGCCATCCGCTGGTTCCGGCCGGCCAAGCGGTTGCCATAACAACCTTGTTCCCATCGACTTGTCTAAAAGAACGGCATCGTCTACTTTGCAGGCGGCTTGGTGGAATCTCCCGGCGGATTCCTACCACGAATGGGGTACCGAAAAAACCCGCATCCAGGGGACTCCATTTGCCATTCTCCCCGCTAAGCTGACGTAAGCGGGTACTGTGCTGGTGCTGTGTCGTGCACGCCGTTGCGTCCAAATACTGAGAATAAGGTTGGCGGGTTCAGGGGGATGCGAGAAATGGGGAATAGTCGTTGGCCCAAGGACTGGTTTTCGGGTCATCGTCGTGAGTGTTTGTTGTCGGGCCGGGAGCGCCGGGCATTGGGGACCGGAGTGAGTCGTCGTTGCAGGTCCTGTTGGGAGCCCGCGGCGGACTGGCGCTCGGAGCCGGGCGGGAAGGCTTCAACGCTTTGAATCGCATCCAGCCTGCAGATCCCCGTGGCAACGGCGGGCGGTGCTACTCTTGATCGCACATGGGCCAATCAGCCCGAGAGGGTGCCGGCCGGATTGGAGGGATGGTTTTGAAACGCAGTCCGTTGCCTCGCGCTCGAGATCGATTACAAAGTGTTCCGCTCGCCGTTCTTGTGGGTGTGCTTTGTCTGCAGCTCAGCACCTGCAGATACTCCCCGTCGCCCGCTGAGCCCTCCATCGAGTTTAGCCGGATTCCTCCGGCCGGCGAGGGCAACTCGGACGCGTTCGAGGCGATCGAGGGTCGCGTCCGGGGCGCCCAGCCGGGTCAAAGGATCGTGCTGTTCGCCCAGGCTGGAATGTGGTGGGTACAGCCCCTGGCGGACCACCCCTTTACCACGATTCAACCGGATTCCAAGTGGAAGAATGCAACGCATCCCGGTTCCGCTTATGCCGCCTTGCTCGTAGACTCGCGATATCATCCTCCGATGACGGTTAACACCCTTCCGGAGAAGGGTGGACCCGTGCTGGCGGTGGCGATCGCCGAAGGCAGCCAGCCGCACCCCACTTTCCTCCAGTTCAGTGGATATCAGTGGGAGATCCGTGAAGATGCGCTGCACGAGGACATCGGCGCTTTTGTCAAGCGTCTCGGTGAGGCCGTAGGCAGGATGAACTTTTATGACTCGGCGAACACGTGGACAGATCGGAGCGGATTCCTCCATCTCCGTATTGCCGGGCAGGCTGGGGGGTGGACGAGCGCGCAAGTAAAGCTCTCACGGAGCCTGGGATATGGATCGTACAGGTTCGTCGTGCGTGACATCTCCCACCTGGAAGCTGCCGCCGTGTTCGTATGCGGCCCTCCCAGCGCAATGGACATTGAAATCAGCCGCTGGGGCGAGCCGGAAGATAAGAATGCGCAATATCTGATCCAGCCCTATGTCGTCCCGGCGAACACGGTGCGGTTCACGGCGCCCGCGGGAACGCTCACTCATTGGATGAACTGGGAACCGGGCCGGGTGGCGTTCAAGACAGTCCGCGGTGCCCCGGTGAACGAGCGTCCGAATATCGTCGCCGAACACGCTTTCACCTCCGGAGTTCCCTCGCCCGGCAATGAGAGAATCGAAATGCGGCTATGCGTCTTCGACAACAAGCGCAATCCGTTACAGCACGGAGCCGAGGTAGTCATTGAGAAATTCGAATTCCGTCCGTAACATGCCCATTCCCGGCTGTTGGCCGGCCCGGCGCGAGGCGGCCGGCGCGTGCCCCGTGTTCCGCTGGTTGTTGACCAGCCTCACTGCTTTCGCCGGCGGCGTCTTTCCGATCAACACGGCATACGCCATTGATCCGAATAGGGCGATGTCGCAGTATGTGCGCGACCGGTGGGGAACCGACCAGGGATTTCCCCGCGGACCGGTCTATGCGATCACCCAAACCGCCGACGGATATCTGTGGATCGGAACCGAAGCCGGACTGATGCGATTCGACGGATGGAGCTTCCGCTTGGTCAAAGACGATTCGGGAGCTTTTACTATTACGAGTGTTCTTGGGTTAGCGCCAGACAATGACAATTGCTTATGGTTACAATTGCAGGACCTGAGCGTGCTGCGTTACTGCCACGGCGTTTTCGGGAGTCCTGCGTCCGACTCGAAACCGTATACCGGTATTCCAGCGATGAGCAGAACAAGTCACGGGGATATTTTGCTGTTGAAAATGGGATACGGCGCGTTCACTTTCCGCGCTGGCCGATTTCAAATGCTCGCTTCCGCGAGCGACCTGCCCCAGCCCCTTGAAATTTCCTTGGCCCAGACACCCAATGGCGATATTTGGATGGGCACGCGGGACGCAGGACTCTTTCGTCTGGGCGGCGGCAAGACTTCGGCGATCAGGAACGGTCTGCCCGATTTGAAGATCAACTGTCTGCTCCCCGCCAGCGATCGGGATGTATGGGTCGGCACGGACAACGGCATCGTGCGGTGGAATGGCAGTGAACTCACCGCGGCGGGCATACCGGCATCGCTCAATCATTTCCAGGCTCTGGCGATGGCCCGGGATCGGGATGCGAACATCTGGGTGGGCACCGATTCGCGCGGACTCCTGCGTTTCAATTCTCAGGGTATCGCTTCCCTCAATGAGAGCGGCCGCGCTTCGAGCGAGGCCATAACGGCGCTGTTCGAGGATCGCGAAGGAAGCCTGTGGATAGGAAGTGGCAGCGGTCTGGAACGACTGCGCGACAGCTCATTTGTCACCTATTCGCTGCCTGAGGGGCTGCCCACCGATGGCAGCAATCCGGTTTTCGTCGATTCCGCAAACCGCGTGTGGTTTCCCCCCGTGGATGGCGGGCTATGGTGGGTTGAGGGCGGGCGGCACGGACAGGTTCACAAGGCCGGGTTGGATGGCGACGTGGTCTACTCGATCGCGGGCAGTAAAGGCGACTTGTGGCTAGGCAGAAGACACGGCGGCCTGACTCATCTGCATTTGAACGGTGACGCAGTCGCGGCTGAAACGTACACCGAAAAGGACGGATTGGCTCAGAACAGCGTTTACTCCGTTTATCTGAGCCGTGATCGAGCGGTCTGGGCCGGAACTCTGAGCGGCGGAGTCAGCAGGCTCAGCCACGGGAAGTTCACCACGTATACAAACGCAAGTGGCCTGGCGTCGAACACGGTTGCATCTATTCTTGAAAGTTCCGACGGTACCATGTGGTTTGCGACACCGAACGGCCTGAGCGCGCTGTCAAACGGCCGCTGGCAGACTTATAAGCGCGCCAGTGGTTTGCCGTCGGAAGATGTGAACTGTCTGCTGCAGGATTCGAAGGGTATGCTCTGGATCGGCACCACGGCCGGTCTCGCGCTCCGGGATGGTCCCAATGGCTTTCGAGTGCCCGCCGGAGCGCCACCTTCGCTGCGCGAGCAAATTTTTGGCCTGGCGGAAGATAGGTTTGGATCCTTGTGGGTATCCACCGCAAATCACGTGCTTCGAGCGAATCGGGACAACCTGTTGCGCGGCGCGCTGGCTGACGGAGATATCCGCGAGTATGGACTTGCCGACGGATTGCGCGGTGTCGAAGGGGTGAAACGGCATCAGTCCGTACTCGCGGATCGGCTCGGACGCATCTGGTTCTCCTTGAATCGTGGAATTTCAGTGGTCGATCCCGCCAGGCTGACAGGCAACTCCGCGCCGGCTTTGGTCTACATTCAGACCATTTCCGCGGATGGCCGGGCAATCGAACTGCGAGGTCGGGTTCACATTCCTACGCGCCGGCATCGAACGGTCTTCGGCTATGTGGGGCTGAGCCTCTCTGTCCCCGAGCGCGTCAGATTTCGATACATGCTCGATGGATTCGACCACGGCTGGAGCGAACCCATCGCGGACCGCGAAGCTGTCTATACCAACCTCCCTCCAGGCTCCTATCGATTTCGGGTGATCGCGAGCAATCCGGATGGTGTTTGGAACAAAAACGAGGCTGCCATCTCGCTCGTTGCCGATCCGTTGTTGTGGCAAACCTTTTGGTTCCAGCTCTGTGCCGTCCTGGCGTTCGCGGCTGTAGTCTTCGCCGTGTACCGGTTTCGGTTGCACCAGTTGACCAGCCAGCTCAATGTACGGTTCGAGGAGCGGCTGGCGGAGCGAACCCGTATCGCACAGGAACTCCACGATACGCTGCTTCAGGGCTTCATCAGTGCCTCCATGCAAGCCCATGTCGCGGCGGATCGCTTGCCCGCCGACTCGCCGGTAAAGCCGATCCTGGCCCGGACCCTGCAACTGATGGCGCAGGTGATTGAAGAGGGCCGTAACGCGGTGCGAGGATTGCGCGCGACGGAGAGCGCATCTCTGGATATCGAACAGGCGTTTTCGCGCATCCCGGATGAGCTGGCCCAGGAGAAGATCAACTTTCGCGTCATCGTCGATGGTGAGCGGAGACCCTTGCGCCCGGTCCTCAGGGACGAAGTGTACCGGATCGGGCGGGAAGCGCTCAACAACGCATTTCGCCATGCCCGCGCGAAAAGCATCGAGGTCGAGCTAAAGTATACTGCCAGCCACCTGCGTTTGCTGGTGCGGGACGACGGTTGTGGAATCGACCCCCATGTAATCGGCTCAGGGCGCGATGGACACTGGGGCCTTTCGGGAATGCGCGAGAGGGCCGACCGGATTGGCGCGCGGCTGCATGTTTTCAGCAGCGCCACAGCCGGAACGGAGATCGAACTCTTGGTTCCCAGCGGCGTTGCTTTTCAGGATAAAGGCGACCGGAGACTGAGGGGGCCGGGTAAGCGGCAGACTCCATGGAGTAATTCCCGAAAACTGCCGAAACCCGAGAATGGGAAGGGCAAATGAACGATCAACCTCGCATCCGAATACTTAGCGTCGACGACCACCCTCTTCTTCGGGAAGGGATTGCCACCATCATCGACAATCAACCGGATATGTTGCTCGTATCCCAAGCATCGAGCGGCGCCGAAGCCATTCAACAATATCGGGAGCACCAGCCAGACGTTACGCTCATGGACCTCAGACTCCCGGATCTGAACGGCATTGACGCTATGCTCGCCATCCGATCGGAGTTCCCGAACGCCCGCATTATCATGCTCACAACGTTTGAAGGAGATGTCGAAATTCAAAGAGCGCTTGAGGCGGGAGCGCGTGGGTACCTCCTCAAGAACATGCCTCCCAGCGACCTGGTGGAAGCCATCCGTCAGGTACACGCCGGCAAGAAGCGCGTTCCACCCGAAGTGGCGGCGCAGCTCGCGGAACACATGAGCGATGAGGACCTCACTGCCCGTGAGATTGAAGTGCTGCGGCAACTGGGCGGTGGCAATCGGAACAAGGACATCGCCGAACGCCTGTGTATCTCCGAGGAAACCGTCAAGGTCCATATCAAGCACATCATGGACAAGCTCGGCGCCAAGGATCGGACCCAGGCCATTACGATCGCCGTGCGCCGGGGAATTATCCAGTTCTGATTCACAGAGATCCCCCGAAAGTGTTAGGAAAAGATTCCGGAACTTAGGGATTCTTGCTACGAAACCATCGCGTACACTACGTTCAGGTGCGCTTCGAGAGCGCCAAGTGATACGAGGAGACCCCGCTGCAACGGTTATATTCCGCGTTCCCTGGCGGGTTGCCAGGAATCAGCCTGCTGCTGCTACGAGCAGTGTTCGGCATAACACTACTGGTTCAGGGGGGATTTTATCTGCGAGGGCCGGATCCCGCGCCGGGTGCGTGGTTCGTCGGCTTGACGGCGCTGGCCGCCGGAGTTCTCCTGCTGATCGGCTTTCTCACACCAATTGTCGGCGCGGTGGTCGGTGTGGGAGCCATCGGTATCGGGCTTTCACTGCTTCCGGCATGCACGCCGACTCTATTCGAATCGACGACACCGATTATCCTCGCGGTAACGATGTTGCTTGCCATTATCGTGCTCGGCCCTGGTGCGGTTTCAGTCGACGCACGCATCTTTGGGCGTCGTGAGATCATTATTCCTTCTCCAGGTTTCACGCAAAGGTAGTCTGATTCAGCATGCATACGTCTGTCTCCGCGACCGGCCGGATCTTCCAATGTCGGCAATATAGCCGCGATTCGAACGCATAACGCATCCTTCCGGCCGCGATACGAACTACTATACCGGCCAATGTTCGGGTGCATGGACAACTATCGCACCCCCAAAAGCGCCGCGGAACATTCCACAGTGCGGAGGAATTGGAGAAGGCTGTCTACCGTTGGCTGTCAAACTGGAACGGCGATCCAATCCCGTTCGTCTGGAAAGCCTCTGCCGACGTCATCCTCGACAAGGTCCGGCGCTGTAAAGAATTGTCTAAGACAGGAGACCAGCGTTTCGCGATCCTCAGCACCCAAGACGCGGCGCGCAATATGCTGTTCAGGCGACCGACGCACTTAATGCCGCGCACGTCGAGGGCGTGGTCCACCGCGATCTGAAGCCAGGCAACATACTGGTCACCAAAGCTGGCATAAAACTGCTCGACGTCGGCCTCGCCAAAGTCGCAGTGCAATTCAGCGTGAGCGATGCTACCGCCAGGATTACCGAAACAATCACGAAAGAGAACATCATACTCGGCACACTCCAGTACATGTCGCCGGAGCAATTGGAGGGCAAGGACGGCCCGGTGGCGGCGGCGAAAGCGGCGCTCGAATCGTACATCCGGCAGCTCGCCCTTGGAGCTGGCGCCGGCCGGGATCACGGCGAACGCGATCCTGGCGGGCGTGACCGACATACCTGCGTTGCGGGTGATTCCGGGGCACGGGAAGCTGATGGAGATCGCCAAGAAGCGGAACCCGCACAAGCGCCTGACGACGCCGGACGATGTGGCGCGGTGCGTTGTGGCGCTGTGCCATCCGGCGACGTATTGGATGACCGGGAACGCCTTGCGGGTGGATGGCGGCGAGAGCATCGTAGGATAGGAATGATATGAACGACGAACTGCCGTGTCTCGACCTGCTCGAAGCGACACCGGCGATACTGCGCGGGCTGATGTCGGAGATCTCGGATGAGGACGCGCGGTGGAAGGCGGCGCCGGACCGCTTCTCGATCGCCGAGGTGCTGGCGCATCTGTCGCATTCCGAGGGTCACTGCTATCGCGCGCGGGTGGATCGATTTTTGGCAGAGGAGATGCCGGAGCTCGAACCGGACGATGCGCAGATGCACCTGGAGCTGTACAAGAACGGCGATCCGGAGGAGGACTTCGGGCACTTCGGGGACCAGCGGGAGACGAACATCGAACTGCTGCGCGGCCTGCCGGCGGATGCGGGCTCGCGCAAGGCGAAGCATCGCGCGGCGGGCGAGATCACGCTCTCGCAGATGCTGCACGAGTGGGCCCTGCATGACTTAGGGCACGTGCGGCAGATCGCGGAGCTGGTGCGG